>Ga0208639_1002322_pt1 | contig 11240 bp, 11 predicted proteins | sample ETNtaG_33_FD_185772 | JGI IMG/M metagenome (GOLD analysis project Ga0208639, IMG submission 185772) | Marine microbial and viral communities from oxygen minimum zone, Eastern Pacific Ocean - ETNP201310SV76 (SPAdes) (version 2) | ecosystem: Environmental > Aquatic > Marine > Oceanic ...
CCCAATGCATGATGGTTGCCGATGGCACACACCTCTTGAATTTGCGGGAGCGGTCCGACCGAATTGGATAAGACCGAGGCGCGGCCCCCCCAATACACCGCGGATGTAGTGAAGGGGTTATCACCTGAGGTTTCCAACCTCATGTCACGGGTTCAAATCCCGTCGTCCGCACTCCAGAATTTGATACTGACGTATTGAAAAACCATCGACCGGAGCACTTGCCAATGTCCCACGGTAGACATGGTGCATCAATCGGCAATACCCTTGAAGAGGGTGACGAAGATGACCCTCAAATCCTAGGTCGAAGGATATGGAGAATTTTTCCATATGTTCGACCTTATCGCCAAAGGGCCATCTTTGGAATTTTGACCAATGCACTGGCTCGTGTATTTGATTTGGTTCCGTTTATCTTCATCGGTTTCGCTGTTGACCATTACAGTGGCGTGACAAAATCCGGTGGCCGACTAGGAGATTTTCGCACTTTCCTAGATGAGAATTTACTAAGTTACATTAGTGAGGATCAAGCTATTTCTTATGGTGTTCTGATATTCCTTGGCTTTGCTGGCCTTGCTATTTTCCAAGGAGTTTCGGATTACTGCTGGCAAACACTCGGGTACAAGGTACAACACAACCTCAGATTGGATGCCACTCAAAGCCTCATCAGGATGGAGGCATCCTACTATGATCTTCGACAAACCGGTGTACTCATGTCTGTATTGTCGTCAGATGTCAACCAATTGGAAGATGTCATCTCAGATTCATCCACCTCAATCATTCGAATCTTCACGACATTCATCACCGCATTTGTCATCCTCATGATGATGTCTTGGAAGTTGACTGCAGTTCTATTCGGCCCATTGCTCCTCATCTTCCCGATGGTGTATTTCTTTTCGACTCGTGTTCAACGAAAGTATCGCAAGCAAAGAGAATCGACCGGTGGGATCAATGCCGTCCTTGAAAATGTCATTTCTGGAATTGCCGTAGTTCAGGCTTACAATGCGCAAGAATGGGAAATTTCACGAGTTTCAATTGAGAGTGAAGAATACCGTGACGAAGCCATCGGTGCCAGCCTTGATCGCAATCGGTTCATTCCAGGATTATATGGGGTTGCTGGAATCGTGTATGGCCTATGTGTTTCAATGGGCGGATGGCTGATGAAAGAGGGTGAAATATCGACTGGTGCCTTGGTTACGTTCCTTCTGATGATGACGCGTCTTTCGATGCCTTTGTTCATCTTTGGAATGCTCGTGAATCAATTACAGAGAGGAGAAGCAGCTGCACGGCGCGTCTTCGCCATGGTTGATTTAGAACCGAGTATTGTTGACAAAGAAGGTGCGACAGCATTGGATTGCCCGATTGATAGTATCGAGTTCAGAGATGTTCACTTCACATACCCTGGGACTGACACATCAGTCTTGAATGGAATTTCATTCAAGGTAGGTCAGGGTGGATTCCTAGGGGTGATGGGGCACACAGGGGCTGGCAAATCAACGATATTGAAATTGATTCTGCGATATTACGAGCCAGATTCAGGAGAAGTATTGGTCAATGGACACAACATCCAAGACATTACTTTGGACAGTGTCCGCGAACAGATGGGATTCGTAAATCAAGATCCATTCTTGTTTTATGGCAGCATTCGGGATAATGTAGTCTACTCAAGAGATGCAAGTCAAGAAGAAGTTGCAGCCGCTCTACAGTTGGCTGGTGCGGATGAATTTGTGACCAACATGGAAGACGGGGCCGATACATTGGTTGGGGATCGAGGCGTCATGTTATCGGGTGGTCAGCGCGCAAGAATTTCGTTGGCTCGAGCCATTCTGAAGCAACCAAGTTTACTGATACTCGATGAAGCATCAAGTGCTTTGGATGCGGAAACAGAGCGTCAAATCCAGTCGAATCTACTGGGGACCGGTGGCTCTCGTACCACAATTGCAGTCGCCCATCGCTTGTCGACAATCCGAAATGCGGATGAAATATTGTCGATGGTTGATGGTGCTGTGGTCGAACGTGGTACACACGACATTCTCGTAACCAATAACGGTGTATATTCAAGTCAATGGGATATCCAAACAGGGGCTCTCGGGGAGGAGTAACCCGTGTCTGAAATTGAGTGGATAAGAATTGAGCCCGGAACCGCTTGGTTGGGAGATGAACGCGGGGCCCTGATGCACGCGGGAAATGGGCCACGTCATGAAATCTGTATCGAATATGGATTCGAAATCAGTGCAGCACCAATCACATTTGCACAATGGAAAAAACTGACCGGTCAAGCAGTAGCAGGAGAGCATTCCAATCATGGAGTCAACCGATTGACACCATTGATGATTGAAGCCGGTCTCATCGGTGTCAATGGCAATCCAAGACCCCCTTCTGAGGCCGAGTGGGCCCTCGCAACCAATCAAGGCGCGATTGGCCCAGGCGATGTTCAGGTCGAGGTATTGAGTGATCGGCCCCCTCGAAGTGGTTACTGGGGTGCTCCTTGCGACGGTCGTCCTTGGACTACACCAATCCGAGCAGGAGGTATATCTGACCATACTGCCCATGCAACTCGAGTTTGGCAAAGTTCCGGTACCATGAGGGGAGCCACACCACGAGGGGTTTCTCGTCCCCAAATGGGATTCAGATTGGTTCGTTCACCAGTGCCTGAAAAACAATTCAATATGCCGAAAGCGCCATCTCAGAAAGACCTCATTGTCCGTGAATCGATTATTGCCATACTCATTGGAATCTTGCCCAGTTTTACTTGGGCTTACTTCAATGCAAGTGAGCGTTATCTCTCAGAGAGTTGGCTTAACATTGCTGTTGGAGGGATATTTTTCTCCCTGATGACCGCTTTATTATGGCGGCCAAAAACGCCTATCTATTCGCTACAAGATGGTAAAATGCGTCGAAATTAGGAACGATCTTTGTCATCGATTTGTAAACCTGCATTCTTAGAGATGTAAATTCTCCACCAAGCTGTCAAAACACCCCATCCATACGACCAATGCATCAGGAAAGTCATCAATGGTGCCAACAAAATGGTTGGTAAGGTACGCGATGGAGATGTTCCGAGGGCGGCGCCAAACCAACATAACACCAGATAAAATCCTGCTAGGCTGACTGGGAGATGTACCATCGTCCGTTCCACCCCCATCGGCACAGATTCCAACGAGATATCCCAAACATTTGGCCATGTGATACCACCGTTCAGCGACCCATAGACAAATGCTGCCAATGCGGCCAGAACCAGCAGGGGAAACATTCCCACAGCGGTATGACTCCATGATTTCATACCTGGGTGGATACGGCTAGCCAATATGCGAACAAGACCATAATTTCGGATTTGTTTTCGAACTCGATTGGGATCCCTTCGCCTGTGCCACATGATGGCATCTCGGTCCTGCCACAATCGATGTCCTGCCTGTTCGATTCTGTAATCCATCATCGCGTCTTCACAACCGATCGCACCATCGTCAAATCCTCCAACTTCATTGAGAACCGATTTTCGATACGCAGCATTGACTCCGGGTAATTGTGCCGCCGGTGTCAATTGCTCATCTCCACGGTTTCCGTAGTTTGTACCTGCAGTAACCCATTTGGAACAAAAGGTCACATCAATGACTCGTTGCCAAAAGGTCGATCTTTGGTCGGATGGGGCGAAATTTGGCCCACCCACTCCAGCGACATCTTCTCGATCAAACCATCGAACAAGATTTGCAACCCAATCCTCTGGAACCCACACGTCGTCATCAGTGAAAAAAACAAGATCACAATCAACGACTCCGAGTGCAACATTGCACGCATCCGCGCGTGTTCGACTACCTTCATCATCAACCCACGTTGCTCCTTTTGCCTTGGCAACCGCTTCACCAGGGTCTCCTGTTGGGCCAACAATGACAATTTCTAGTGCCCCATCCCACGATTGCTTAGACAGACCCCCTAGGGCAATTTCCAACTCTTCTGCATTGCGAAGAGTGGGGATAATCACGCACACCTTGGGGCTTGCCATGCTCTACGCGGGTTCAGGCATCGCCTTCAATTCTTGGTGCGAGGAAGTAGACGCAACGACCGGCTCCATCCGCAAATTCAAATTCCAATCGAAGTGGATGGTTTTCATTGAAGAACAGGGTGACGGTATCCACAATCGCTTCCATACGTTTGGCCATTGGGTAGAGCAGAGAAAGGCTGTATTGACTCTTCACAGGCCCATCACAGACTAAATCCTGCAATTCTCCAGCATCGTATGAGACATTGACTGTATCTGTATCACCACTGACGTTCACACCAAATGATTGAGCGTTGAGCGAAATGGTAGCCAAGTCACCGACCTGCTTGGCTGCACGAAGTGCTCGGCTGAACTTGACGGCGGAGAGTTTGACAGAACTGTGTAGTTCGACGTCAGGGACACGTGGTTCAAGCATGGTTGCTCGGTCCAATGGGCGAATCGTCCGATTGATTTCGCCAACCTGGATATTGACTCTGCCATCGTTCTCATCGTAATTCATTTCAATCAGATCGCCCGCTTCGGCCAATCCGATGAGGTCACGAAGTTTGACCAATTCAAATCCAATTGTACAGGGTTCACATTCCCACGCTTCAAAGGCTGCCGAATCGAGTTCCATTCGAACCATTGCAACATGCATTGCATCGACCGCTCGGACCTCAATATGTCCTTCTTCAAACTTGAATTTGGCGTCTTCAACAAGGACGGTGAGAATCTCAACAATGGTTCGCATGGTATCTTGTTTGGCAGTGATGTTCAGCATAGGCTCACCATATTCACCAACTTCTGGGCAGAGGGGGCTAAAAAGGGTTGACTTTGGAACACCTACGGTGTTTGGAGCGAAATCAGTACTCGCGCCATCCATGACCGCATTCGGAACAGGTCAGAATTCTAGTCTCGGGTTCATCAGAGGCACGAGTTTGTTGTAACTCAGCATAGACCTTGTCTGAATCACATTTTGGACAGATGTACGTTTTGGTCGTCAAGACGCCACGTTGCTGGTCGGCATCATCGATGACCCTACGATCTCTCGCTTCAGCCTTACTACTTGAGGTGGCTTGAGAAATATCGATTACCTCATCACCGACGGTAATCTTGTTCTCAGCATCACCGCTGTAGCCACAATTGTAGTTCGGACACTTGATTCTCCCAGAGGGGTCTGGGAAGGCTAGTGTTCCACATTCTGGACAGAACATGTGACCATGTGCCAAGTTAGTGTACTTGAACCATGTGGTTTAGCGGCTTTCCAATCTTTCATTCCGCACGGACTTTGAAGGAGAGGGGTCTGCGTCAATTGTGAAACTTGTTTGGGACTGGCGATTTGCCCGCGTCTACGATGATGATGAGCGAGTTGTTGACGAGTGTATCTGGAGTGGAAACCAATCATCTGGTGCGTTGGCTGACCGTTTGGCTTTGCTAATGAGTAATCGTTTGCCAACCGAAGCGAGTACCCTTGCAAATCGATTTCCCGACGCTTCAGTGGCCCCCTGTACTGCTGTGAGTACTTGGCCTGAGTTGAATCCAGAAGAGTTCACTCTATTACAAGCAGCATCGCTCAAACTCGCTGAACGAGGTGTAGCCGCTTCCGCAGCAGACCCCGACACACGTCTTGAGCATCTCATCCGAGCCACTGAAGAGATGCGAACCGCACACAACACACTCGAATCTCGCATTGTTGAATGGGCGGGGCTATTTCTTCCTAGTCTTGATTTAGATCAAAATCGCACCCAAATTGCTGCGGCGATATTCTCCTCCTCGAATTTGTCAGAAACAGCTGAACGCCTCAATGTCACTCCAGCCGAAGTTGAGGTTGGAAAAAAGGAGTGGTCCGGAATTCATTCATTGGCAACATCCATTGTGAATTTGACTGATGTGGTTGAAAGAATGGAAGAATCCGTTAGAGAACTTTCGAATGTGCACTTGCCATCTCTTTCTTTGTTGCTTGGCCCTCTCTTGGCTGCAAAACTTTGCACATCAGCTCGGGGGAGGAAACGATTGGCCAGCCTCCCAGCCAGTACAATCCAAGTATTGGGTGCTGAGAAGGCCTTCTTTATGCATATCCGTCAAGGGACACCACCACCTAAACATGGCCACATTTTCCAACATTCGTGGATTTGCAGGAGCCCTAAATGGACCCGTGGCTCAATTGCTAGAATGCTTGCATCTAAAGCGGCCATAGCCATACGGGTTGACCATTTCGGAGGTGAACCTTGGACCTCGAAGCAGGTATCTGAAGTCGAGAAGAAGGTGGGTGAAATTCGTGCAAGAAAAAGCAAGAGGTGAGCCGTTGAGATCGTTCTCTGAACGCGTCGAAATTCAAGGGCGCAGCCTCTGGTCACGCAATGCGGTCAAAGGTTTCAGTTTACGTGGAGAACGTCTGAAGAAAAAGGGTCGTAAAGAGTGGAGACAATGGAACCCGCGTTCATCAAAACTCGGGGCCGGTCTCCTCAAAGCATCACAGTCGGGACTCCTACCTGAACCCGGTTCGACATGTTTGTACTTGGGTTCTGGTCATGGAACGACCATCAGTCATTTACACGATCATGTATGTGGTTCAAAGAATCATCTTGAAGGTGCAATCATTTCAGTCGATATTTCATCAAGATGTATTCGTGAAATGATTCGATTGTCAATGACTCGCCCCGGTATTATCCCCGTTTTGGCAGATTGTCGTCAATCTGAACACATCACACCATTTCTTCCAAAGAAAGTTCCATGGTTGTTTCAAGATGTATCTCAAACCGGTCAAGTCGAGATGTTCATCGAAGCCTGCAATCATTTCTTGGCCCCAAATGGAACGGGCTTGTTATCACTAAAATCAGCCAGTGAACGCGATACACGAGGCGCATTTGATTACGCCGAGGGGGCCCTATCGGATGCCGGATTCACATTGGTTGAGAAAATTGATTTGGCCGGTTGGGAAGATCAACACGTTCTCTTTCACGTGGTGTACTGATGCCAGAACTACCTGAAGTCGAAACGGTCCGTCGCGGGTTATCGGATTTGATTGGTAAGGAAATCCTCTCAGTTGAATTAAATCGCGCTGATCTTCGTTTTCCATTTCCTGAAGATATGGATTCAATCGCGGGTCGAAAAATCCTCAACGTCGATCGGCGGGCAAAATACTTGTTGATTCGATTGGAGAATGATTTGACCTGGCTTGCTCATTTGGGCATGACCGGTCGTTTTGGGAAAACATTGGAAGGGAAACACGACCATGTCGTCATCGATTTTGTGGATGGAACGCGTTTGGTTTACACCGACCCACGCCGATTTGGGATTATGGATCTTATCCACGGGGACGATGAACACAAATTGCTCAATCATCTTGGCCCAGAACCTCTTGGCTCAGAATGGAACGAATCCCTATTGCACGAATCCATACGGGGACGAAATGTCTCAATCAAGGCTGCATTGTTAGATCAGAAGATTGTCGTCGGTATTGGTAACATCTACGCGAGTGAAATTTTGTTTCGAGCCGGAGTATCTCCGAAACGTTTGGCAAAAAACATCTCAAAAAAGATGGCTGAACGCATATACAACGAGACGCAAAACGTTCTACTGGCTGCCATCGAAGCGGGAGGTTCGACCCTTAGAGACGGACAATTCAAAAATACGGATGGTAATTTAGGTTATTTTCCGCATGAATTTGCTGTATATGACCGAGAAGGGGAAAATTGCACATCGGTTGAATGTTCAAATCTCATCCGTAGAGTGCTTCAATCGGGTCGTTCAACGTTCTATTGCAGCCATTGTCAACGATAAACGATGGACTGCGAGCCATTATGTATATTATTGAGGCCTTATTATCGGGCCCTTGGATATCGGAAAAACACGGATTAATCGCTATTTTCAGTTATGTCGGGTCCAACCTCTTTAAATACTGACCGAAAAAGGCGGACCCGCTCGACACGCAGCGAGCAGGATGAAAAAATGGAAATGAACGATAAGGGAATGGTCGCAGAGGCCATCGGTAGTATGGCAATCACGCTACTTGTTTGGGGAACCGTCACATCAGACGGTGCTCCTCACGAGGGTGCAGTGATGGCTGGCGCAGCTGGTGTAACTCTTGCAATCATGTGGATGACGTTTAAGGGATCTGAAATATTGCCGATTATCACAATTGGCAACATGGCAGCCGGACGAACGGATTGGCAAACGGGTGCACTGAACTTTTGCATGCAGATCCTCGGTGGTCTGATTGGTGCAGGTGTACTTGCTTGGCAAGGCGAGACTGTCTTTGAAGCAGCTGGCGCATTGGATGCAACCGGTGCAGTCACTGCTCTATTGGGCGGTTTCTTGATGATGACCGTCTGGGATCGCCTAGGCGGTGGATGGGAAGCTGGTGCTTTTGCAGCAGTTCTCATCGTCGCAGGTGTAACTCTAGCTTCGGCTAGCAGCCTCGGTGGAACCATCGTCGATGGCCAAATTGGAGATACGGACAACTTCGTCGCCGTCTTTGGCACGTTGATTGTCGGTGGTATTGGCGCAGCAGCAGCATTGATGCTCGGCGACCAAATCTTCGAAGAAGAGTAAGCCAATTAACGGCAAACCTCCAGATAACACACATGTCCTTCAGGGGCGCTTCGGTGCCCCTGGAGGTCATTTTTTTTTAATTTCAATCTCCTCAGCGTTAAGGGCTGTATCCTCCACGGATAGTCATGGAGTTCCCAGTTGACTTCTGGGGCGTCCCTGCTCATCTCGTGTTTGAGATTCTAGGATACGTCGCAGGATTCACCTTCCTCATGCGTGAGCGACGTCTGCACGGAGACACAGTCGATAGCGAGAATCGTGCTTGGTTGATCTTGGCGGCTTTGGTTGGTGCTCTCTTCGGTGCCCGCCTCTTGGCATTGATTGAGCATTCAAATGAAATCGGTTCGGATGTACCCATATTATTTCTCGGAGGAAAAACAATTGTCGGTGGTTTACTAGGGGGTACAATCGGCATTGAAATCGCGAAGAAGATTCTCAAAATATCTGTTCGGACCGGGGATGTCTATGTGACTCCACTCATCATCTCAATGGCCATCGGACGCATTGGTTGCTTCTTGACAGGCTTGCCTGATGCAACCTATGGCTACCACACCGATTTACCATGGGGTGTTGATTTTGGTGATGGGCCTCGTCATCCCACTCAATTGTATGGGATCTTGGCACTTGGTGCCATCTGGGCCTTTCTTGAGAAGTGGGAGACCCCAATCATCGGTCAACGTTTCCAGACCTTCATGGTCCTGTATTTAATCTGGCGAATCACAGTTGATTCAATCAAGGATACCACACCGGTGGAATGGTTCGGTTTGACTCCGATTCAATGGGCCTGTGTACTCGGATTGCTGTGGTTCTTTACCTATGGTAAGCCGGGTGAACGTTCAATAGAAGATGTCCCTCACACAGAGGTATGAGTGGCAAGGTCCGGGACTACTTGTTCTATGATTCGGCCACCAGTGTTTGTTCTACCTGTCTGCGTCGAGCAGAAGGCAAGATTATCATTCAAGAGAACAATGTCTACATGGACAAAATGTGTTATTCCTGTGGAAAGCGGGAAAAGGTTCTCATTTCAGATGATGCTGATTACTATCGACGTTGTCGTGAAGTTTTCGTAAAGCCAAGCGAAATGCCAGAGCGATGGAACACGCCGATAAAGTATGGTTGTCCCTATGATTGCGGCCTTTGTCCGAGCCATGAGCAACATTCTTGTTTGACATTAATTGAAATCACAGATCATTGCAATCTACGGTGCCCAATCTGCTATGCAGATAGCGGGCCACACCGAAAGCAGGATTATCGCTCACTAGAACATGTCATTGAGATGTTAGATGCAGTTGTTGCCAATGAGCTTGAGCCTGATGTGATTCAAATCTCAGGAGGAGAGCCCACAATTCACCCTGATTTTTTCAGCATTCTTGATGAAGTCAAAGCACGCCCCATTCAACATCTGATGGTCAATACCAATGGTCTACGGATTGCACAAGAACCAGAATTCGCTGAGCGCTTGGCAACTTACAAGCCAGGGTTTGAGATTTATCTGCAGTTTGATAGTCTAGAGAAAGAACCACAGATGAGATTGCGAGGAGCAGACTTGCGTGAATCACGTCGAAAGGCGTTGGAAAATCTTGAGGCACACAATATCTCAACCACGCTAGTGGTGACACTACAGAAAGGGCTCAACGACAATGAGATTGGCTCAATCATTGAGCACGCCCTTTCGTGGAACTGCATTCGAGGGGTGACCTTCCAACCCATTCAGGAAGCCGGTCGTCACGAGGATTACGATGTATCGCGAGATCGGTTGACCCTTTCGGAGGTCAGACGGATGATTGGTGAACAATCTGACATTTTTGAAATCGATGATATGCTTCCTGTTCCTTGTCATCCTGATGCGATTGCCATGGCATATGCGATGCGAGTAGGAGACACAACCATCCCACTAACACGTTACATCGAAGATGATGTATTGCTAGCAGGCCCACGTTCAACAATTCAGTTCGAGAAGGATGAAATCTTGAGACAGAATATCCTCGGTCTCCTTTCGACAGCACATAGTCCAGATTCTGCCAGTCATTCTCTCGCTCAACTCCTCTGCTGTTTACCAGAATTAGAAGTGCCGACGGAATTTTCCTATGACAACGTGTTCCGCATCATCATCATGGATTTCATCGACGCCCATTCCTTTGATCTGCGCAGTATCAAGAAAACCTGTGTCCACATTGTCAGTCCAGACTTGCGCCTCATTCCGTTCGATACGTACAATATGTTCTATCGCGGTGAATTGGAGGATACAATCCTCAAACCAATTCGTAAGGAATTGGCACTGGCGGGCATGGCACTTTTAACGCCCGATGAGAAGCGCAATTTACTGGGTAGTTTACCGATGGCACAGGGAGAAGTTGCCGATGAGTGAAGAGTACGAACCGGATTCACCCATAATGACGAGTGAAACGCCACTCTTGTCAGGTTCAACCGCCACTCTTACGGGAGAATCGTCCTTGTCAGGATCGCCAGACGCTTCTGCCGAGTACAACTATGTCACAGGCCCCGATGGTCAGATGTATGCAGTCAAGAAAGAGCCTTTTGTCTGGAAGAAATTCTTCATCGGCCTAGGGGTGCCACTGTTCCTGATGATTCTCCCTTTGATTCTAATGATGATTGCAGACTCCATGGATCCTTGGGACTACGACGGCGAAAGTCAAACAGTCTCGCTTGAGAAAGGCGAAGGCACTGATTACTCTACCGATTTCGTTCTCACTGATGA
>Ga0208639_1002326_pt1 | contig 11227 bp, 6 predicted proteins | sample ETNtaG_33_FD_185772 | JGI IMG/M metagenome (GOLD analysis project Ga0208639, IMG submission 185772) | Marine microbial and viral communities from oxygen minimum zone, Eastern Pacific Ocean - ETNP201310SV76 (SPAdes) (version 2) | ecosystem: Environmental > Aquatic > Marine > Oceanic ...
AAAGAATATAGTTTCAATTTTGAATTAACTACTTTATTTTTAAAATTAAATAAATCCTTGGAAAATAATTCCTTATTTTCATAATCGATAAGTTCTAGAAAACTATTATCAATTTTATGTCTATTTTTTTTTCCCGCATATACTCTAATTGATCCACCATGTGTATTTATTCTTTTTGCACCAATTATTATTCGAGTGGTTGCTAATTTATCAGATTTAGTAAAACAAAGAAAATTTATGCTCGATTCGCCAAGAAGTCCAGAAATAATTACTAGTTCTAAACCAACGGCAAATCAAGACTTGAAACTTGAAATCTTTTTCCCTAAGCGTGATGATAATTGGAAAGAAATTGAAGTTTTATGGAGAGTAGGAGTATTGCCTCCTAGCAGAGAATCATTGATGAATTCATTTGGTAAGAAAACAAACCAACAACCCCCTCCTGGACTTACAACTGTACTTCCACATCACTGGCATGTAAATTTAGACGATGGAACTGGAGGTGGGGAAGAATCACCGATGGAATCAAACGATGTTAAAGGAGGGCTTTTCATTCGTCCGATGCGTATAATGGAGCAATCTGAGAAGGTCATTATTAGTGATAATAATGTTACTTTGAAACCACCGCATGGAGTTTGGCCTGGTACTGTTTTCTCGCCACTAATTAGAGTTCACTGGGAACTTGTTATAGTAATTAAAAGGGAAAGTGGACGTTCACTGATGTGGGTTGAACCACTAAACGTACAGCATCCAAAGGCCAAAAGCACTGTCGAGGCAAATGTAAACTCAGGTAGAACTGAAACCAATCATCCGTCATCAATACATTGATTTGATTCAAAATATTGCACATACCATGGACATGACAAAACCTACCGCTATTTTGCTAATTTTGTTGATGACATTATCGGGATGCACTAATCCAGATTCAAATAATTCTGGTGACGAAGTAAAGGAGAAACCAGTATTAGTAATCAGTGCCAATTGGGTTGAAATAGTCGATACATCAAGCATTAACGAAGTAATCGATTTTTCAATAAAAGTAAATTCTAGTATACCAGATTCATGGATTGGCAAACCAGTTGTTACTGATCCTAATGGTGAAGATGTTAAAGAAATTTCTTGGTCGCGAGGATATGATACTGGCAGTCTTTACTTTGAACCAACTATTATTGGTAATTATACCATCATGATAAATTTGGAAGCCGGAGATATTAATCAAAAATATATCGTTGAAGGTGGTAATTTAACACATTCAGTTGAAATTATTCCACCTACTGAGTATCCTCCAATTATTGTGATCCCAACAGCAATAATAGTGGAAAATCCCGAAATGATACTACTTCAAGGTACTCTTCAGCATTCTTCCATTGAAACATGTTCTATGGTTTTCAACTATGATTCATATCAAAATTTCCCCATTTCTCTGCTAGTTAATGGACAGTGGAGCACAATAATTGATGCATCTGACTCACAACAACATAATGTTGTTGAAATCATTGCATCTTGTGGAGTTTGGTCATCATTAACAAGTTATCAAAATATTACACTTATATTCATAATTTCAGGAATGGATTCTGATGGAGATGGAATAAATGATGAAATTGATATGTGTAATGATGGAGAGGAAAATTCTTGGACATCTACTCTAAATACTGATTATGATACTGATGGATGTAGGGATATTACAGAAGATCTTGATGATGACAATGATGGCGTAAATGACTACCAAGATTGGTGTCTTTCAGTTGTTGGTTGGATTAGTGATTCATCCTCAGATTATGATACTGATGGATGTCATGATTTAGATGAGGATGAAGATGATGACGATGATAGAGTGAATGATATATTGGATTTTTGCCCTAAAGGATATTTAGGGTGGATTTCTACTCTCAGCAATGATTGGGACAGTGATGGTTGCCATGACTATGTCGAAGATTCAAATGACGACCAAGACGACTATGATGACACTAATGATTCATGCCCGTTAGGTGAACAAATGTGGAGTGCTGATTCAAGTAATGATTTTGATCAAGATGGCTGTCATGATTTCTATGAAGATGATGATGATGATAATGATGGAGTTTATGACTTTAATTCAACTGGTGATGTGTTAGACCAATGCCCTCAAACCCCTCTAAATTCTTTGGATATTGATGAATTTGGGTGTGCAGCATTCCAAAGAGATTCAGATGAAGATGGAGTTAATGATTTACTAGACCAGTGTGAAGGAACACCGCTGGGACTTGTGGTAAATAGCATCGGTTGTGCAGATTTGGATGATGACGGGATTTTCGCCAATGTTGACCAGTGCCCCAGCACGCCTGTTAGATGGACTGTCGACAATGATGGTTGTACTGTCGTTCAACTACCAGTACAGTGGACTGTTTCTAACAATCTAAATGGGCCTATGCAAGTAGTTCCTGATTTTACAATCCCTACTCTGGGGGCAACTTTCTACTTTGATGAAGTATGGACAGGAAAGGATGTATATTTATTCCTGTTCAAATATACAAGTTCTAGTGGCAGTTCTAATACCAATGTGTGGGGCCAAAACCCTGGGACTTTGATTAGAAATCTTCCCGACAATACACATCTTTTCTACGGTTCATTTGATACAAGTTATCACAGTGATGTCATCGACCGTAGAACTGCTGTAGAAAATTCACTAAACCCCTCTGAGGAGACTAAATGGAATGATAGAATCCATTATATTGACCAGCGTGCATCAAGTATTTCGGGTGGCCTTGGGGACATGATTAATTCAATCAATAACCCATTGTACATGGGAATTGATAGGTTTCAGATGGCTAGAGAATCCGGTTCTCTAAGTTCATATCCGTCAGGTTCTACAGACCCTTTGCATTTAGCATTTGAACCACAACAATGGAATGCTGAATTCCCTGTAGAAATTAGACTACAGGACCCGGGAATTGAAGTTATCACAATGATGGATTTCGAGTACCATCAAGGTGGTTGGCAAGGAGGTTACTCATCAAAGCGAAATGTTACTTTCCCTGCAAATTTATCATCATATGATACATTGGAAATATATCATGAACACGCTTGCGATGAAAGAAGCAATCGTTACGGAAAATCTGATGGAAGCGAAGGTGGATGTCACGAATGGGATTATGAGGCAAATTTGTATATTTGTGATCCTGTGGATGTCAATAGTTGTGGGACCGAATATGTACGTTGGATTACAACATATGGCAGAGAAGGGCGTTGGTTGACCGACCTTACACCTTATTTATTCATGATTGAAGACAGTGATGTTAGACAATTTAGATACGGAGGGGCCAATCGTGGTAGTTTGACAATTTCCTTCCTGCTAAGTAATTGGGGTGAGGCTGATATTGCACATAGTGGAGAATTTGCCTTTTCTGGAGGACAATTCGATGGAACATATAATGATGAAACAAAATATGACAGAGAATTCAATTTCACAGTTCCGTCTGGAACTACACGTGTAGAAATTGTCTCAACAATTACAGGACATGGTTTTGGGAAAGATAATCAAAACTGTGCTGAATTCTGCAATCATGAGCATCACTACTCAATGAATGGATTTTCAACTGCCGAGTTACACCCTATAGCAAATTCAAACGATGGATGCAAGCAACTAGTCGGTGAAGGTGTTGTTGCTAATCAATATGGTTCTTGGCCATATGGTAGAGCCGGATGGTGTCCTGGACAAGATGTTAAGCAATGGAGATTCGATATATCTTCATGGTCTGATATGTCGGGTTCAAGCATCAATAATCTAAATTATCAGGGCTTATTTAATGGACAAGAATACAGTCCTTCAGATGGAGTTGGAAACGGTAATCGAAATATCCATGCAGAAATTTGGGTCGTATTTTACCAATGAATTACTGTTGAGGTATGGGAGAAGGTAATTCCCTTAGCAATAGTGGATTGATATGGGTTTCAAGATTACGATAATCACTATCCCTACGTTGTGGAGTAAAACCTGCTCTAATTATTGCGTTCTGTAATTCCCATTCACTAGCACTAATCTTGGAAGTACCTGAAGCGGATACAACATTTTCTTCCATCATTGTTGAACCTGCATCATCAGCTCCGCAGAATAGAGCCATTTGTGCTATTTCCACACCCATAGTAGGCCATGATGCTTGAATATGGTCAATGGAATCTAAAAATAGTCGAGATATTGCTATGTGCCTCAAATATTCTGTTGGACCTGCTCCCAGTGTGAATTTATTAGAGCCACGATTTCTTTTTCCAAAAGTATTCGACTCCAACTGAACTGGCCAAGCAATAAAAGATGTAAACCCAATATTATATTTAGATAATGAACTATCTTGCAAATCTCTAATTCTACTTAAATGCTCAACTCTGTCACTAATAGTTTCACCAAAGCCAAATACATTAGTTGCGCTGGTAGTTAATCCAATTGACTGTGCTTCCTCCATAATACTCAGCCAATTTTCAGGTGTACCTTTCTTGGGAGAAATATCGCTTCTGACATTTTCCACAAGCATCTCAGCACCACCTCCTGGAAGTCCATGCATCCCACATTGCTTTAGACGGGATAAAACCTCTAATGTAGTCAAACCACTTACCTTAGAAATACCTTCAATTTCAATAGGGCTAAAACAGTCCAAGTCTATAGTTGGATGATTCAAATGTAAATATTTGATTAATTCCTCATACCATTCAAATTCTATATCAGGATTTACTCCACCTTGCATAAGAATTCTCGAACCACCTATTGATTCTAGTTCAGTAATCCTGTTTGATATTTCTTCAAAGGTTTGCGTGTAAGTTTCCTTATGGCCAGGTGGCCTGTAAAATGAACAAAATTGGCAATTAATGGTACAGATATTTGTGTAATTAATATTTCTGTCAACTAAAAATGTAACCTTGTTTGAATCACTCATCGACAATCTTCGGTGATGTGCTACTTGCATCAATTCATGAAGAGAAGCATTTTGGTACAACTCAATTGCCTCTTCACAAGATAATCTAAACGATTTTGAATCATCCTTGGTCCAAGACCTTTGAAAATCGAGAATTTCCTGCCATGTCATAGTAGCACCTCAGAAAGATTTTCCAACAATTGATTCTATTTCAGCAATAGTTTTTGGGCAAGCTGAAGTTAAGACATCTGGGCCAGAATCAGTGATTAATACATCATCTTCAATTCTAATTCCGATATTAGAGTACCTCTTCGGGCAATCGACATCTGGACGCCATGAACCAAAATACAAACCGGGCTCGACAGTTAAGCACATACCTGATTCGAATAATCTTGGTTCACCATTCGGTTTGTAGACTCCAACATCATGAACGTCAAGACCAATCCAATGACTAGTGTTGTGCATGTACCAATCTCTCAATTGACCATCTTCGTGATCGAGTGATTCTTCAAGGCTCTGTGTGATAACGCCTAATTTAATTAAGCCTTCAGCAAGTACTCTTCTGGCCGCTTCGTGAGGGGCATTATATGGGTTGCCAACTTTACATTCAGCAATTGCAGCTTCTTGAGAATCTAAGACTAATTGATAAAGTTCCTTTTGAGCATCACTAAACTTACCATTGATAGGCCAAGAACGTGTAATATCCGATGCATAACCTCGAAATTCCGAACCTGCATCAATAAGAATTATTTCGTCATCACCGCATGGTGAATTATTTTCCTTGTAATGAAGTATGGTGGCATTCTCACCACATCCAACAATTGAAGGATAAGCCCATCCAGATGTTCCAGCAAAAACAAAAAATCCCTCGATGATGGCTTGGATTTCATTTTCAGTTCGTCCACTCTTTGAATAGCGCATTGCTGCTTCATGTGCAATACTTGAGACAATACTTGCATACCTCATCTGCTCTACTTCTGCAGGTGATTTACGTAAGCGTAATTCGGCTATCTTTGAACTGGGGTCTTCAATTCCTATTGGTCCTGTACCATTCATCTGACGGGCTCTGCCTCTAAATTGAATTGCATCAGTTACAATGGAATCAATCTCCGTACGAATTCCTGTTCGATGGTAAACCTTAGAGCATTGATTGATTGCTTCACCCAATCTTTCATCTAATTCTTCAATAGAATAGGCACTATCAACTGCCCAGTTACTAAGAGCGCCTTCAACTCCCGGTCTTCGCCCTTCCCATATCTCTTTCAGAGTATCTTTTGGCTGGACAAAAAGAGTAACAATCCATTCATTTTCGATATGTTCTGCTAACATTACTGATTCAGGTTCATACCAGCCAGTAAGATAAATCATATCACTTAGAGAACGATATGGATGATGGACATCATTAGAATGAATTGTTTCAGGAGGTGAACATAAAATCACGATCTCATCATTACCGATTTGAGAAAAAAATCGGCTTTGTCTAGAACGAAATTCATCCATGGAGATTGGGGCAGGCGCGTCACCAACTAGACCCCTAGCAGCATCGAACATACTACGACCAAAACACCATTACTCTTGAATAATTCCTCTAAAATTGGTAATAATCAGTTCTTTGATTTCCATTTTGGCACTTCGATTGAAGTTGAATCCCTACGTGCATAAATAATCAAACCAATAAGTAATATAAATGCAAAAAATCCCGAACCTATGAAAATTATGACTTTTGAAGAGGAATCATCTTGACTAATTTGGTTTACCGAAAGAGTAAATGATAAATTATCTGAAGATAAATCATCGTCATAAATTACTAATTTGATTTCACATGTATCCACTAGTTCAATGTCGTTATCAAAGAGTATAGGGCCTGATTTATCTAGTTTCATGCCATCGAAATACCATTCAAATTGGAGAGTTTCCATGTCGTTGTTTGAATCAAAACTAGTGGAAGCATTTAGAAGCCAAGAAGATTCATCAGTCACGAATAATTCATCTCCTTGTGAAATAGAGAAACCGTCTATATTCAAGTCAATCACCGGAATTACATTTTCAACACTGATAGTGATGTTCTTGATAACAAGAAAATTAGCCGAATCACGAACTAAAATTTGGACGTCCCAATCGCCCGACTGGTCAAGTACTAATTCGATAGTGGAATTATGATATGATTCTTCCTCCAATAAACCTCTACTATCACCACTCGGGTCAGTTATTGTCCAAGTAAGTGATAATTGAGAACCAATGTAATTATCATCGACATATGCATAGACTAGAAATGATTCTGACTCTAAGATATCGGATTGGGAAGTCAGAATAACGCTTGGTGGAGTAATGTCTAGAACTATTTTAGAAGAAACAAAATTTGATTCGCGAAGAAATCTATCCTTGATAGAAAAATAAAATTGCCAGAAACCATCATCAATCAATAACTCCTCTTGGTCAATAAAAATAGACAATGTATCTCCCGTTAATGTATAACTCAAATCTACTGGCAGCATATTATCCAAACAAATGTTCGAAGGTGCTTGACAATAATTTGAGGACAGAAAATAACCTTCATTGGTTAATGACATTACATCACCTTCAGCATCGGGGGGAGTAGTTATAGTGAATACAATAGAATGATTTGAACCATCGATTTTCTCACTACTAAAACTGTCCTGAATGATAAAGGGGTGATGATTTAAGTCACCTAAATAAACTATCAAACTGGACATGTAAACACTATTTTCGGCTAATTCATTGTCATAAGTTGAAGAGATAATAATTTGACAAGTACAGTTAATGCCAGAAAGATTGACATTCAAACTCCATTTCCACAATCCCTCTTCGACTGGAATTATAGCATCTAAATATTGTCCAAAAAGTAATAATTTGGGACTGTCACTAGCATCTAAGTCAAATAAATCAACAATTGACCATGAATGATTGTAACCGTCAAATGTCATTGAACCATTAAGAGTCAGGTTTTCAACAAAATGAGTACCATCGACATCATCGAAGTCAATGAATTCTCTATCACCAAATTTTGAATCAGCAGAGCTGGAAGTGGGAACCAAATTTGTGGTTAAAAGCAAAAATGAAAGAACAAGTGCTGAACTGACAAAACCTCTCACCATGAAGTTCTGTATTCGTTTTATTTCATCAAGTTTGGCACTACATGTGCCTAATTAGTCTCATGCGAATGGATCACACAATTCACCTTGTCCAGGCCAACTGTTTGGATCTCTTGGATTAGTATCCCACTTGTATTCACAGTAGTTAACGTGCCCATCACCATCTGTATCAAACATACGGTCAGCAGAATCAAATGGATCAAATGAGAAGTGATATTCCCATCCAGTAGCCATCCCATCTTCATCATGGTCTTGGAAATATACTTCAGGGCCATCAGTCCACTGATCTCCATCTGTGTCATTTGAAACTGGATTTGTATTATTTTCCATTTCCTCAAAGTTAGTATAATTGGCTAAATTATCATAGAACTTTTTGCCATCCGGGGTATCTGGGTCAATATGGCACTCCGAACTTGTTGAATCATTATATCCTGGGCAATATCTCTTAATTAATCCAGATTGGTTAAGACCATCTTCGTCAGGGTCTTCTAAACCATCAGGAATCCCATCTAAATCACTATCATACATCGATGGGTCAAGTACACCTCTTGCCCCGTAAGCATCAAGTGTTCCGTTATCGACAAGGCCACTTTCAATAGCATATTGAGAATATTTCACTTCCCAACCATCGAATAGCATATCTCCATCAGAGTCACGGTCAACAGGATTAGTGTTCCACTTATCTGGTGCTTCAGCACTATTCATCAAAGTATCATTATCGATATCATAGACGTTATCAGACAATTTACTGATGTAAGATTCATTGGATGGGTCAAGTGCCCACCTTCCATTACAATCGCCACACAATGGATTTGCTGGAATATTAAAGCCTGAAAGATTCATTTCATAAACCTCAAATTTCTTTAATTGTACAAATCCGCCAAGTGAATTTTGCCAAACATAGCCGCCAGGTTCTTTAGTACAAGAATTGGAGCCAGTGTTTTGACAATTTGGCAAGTCCCATGACGATGTAGCAACCCACAGACTGTGGGAATTGGTATTGTCCTCTTGAGATTTAACCTGCATCTCCCAACCATCTAACATACCATCAAAGTCAGTATCATTCAGTAATGGATGAGTTCTCTCTTGGAATGGCCTTGGAATGAATAGAACTTCGCTACCATCCTTCAAACCATCACCATCTGTATCTGAATTATTTGCATGTGTTAGGAATTGGTCTTTACCTGCAATTACTTCCTCACCATCTTCAAGACCGTCATTATCAGTATCGAACATGCATGCATTGGTTGTATAAGCCTCGCCACCACCAGTCAATGGCCAAACTAGAGTACCGCCCCCACCTGTAGCTTCGAATTGATCACTCAAACCATCTCCATCTGTATCAGGATTAGATGCGTTAGAACCACTATCACATAATGAAGAATATTCGGTAAAATCAGATAACCCATCTTCATCAGTATCAAATAATCCGGGGTCAGAAACTACATGAGTTAGTTCAACCCCTCGGTTTACAACTAATATATCCCATCCAAATACTTCTATTCCATCCTTCAAACCATCTCCATCGGTATCTGGATTCATAGGGTCTGTAGAGCGGCCAATAATTGGGCTGGGTATGTTTGTACCATCCAAAAAGGGCTCATTACCTTGATATCTTGCTTCATACTCATCCTCATTGGTAAACATTTCATCTTGCTCAACAATCTCCATCCAAGAAGTTAGGCGTGAAGTGATAATCTGGTCTACCTCAACAAAAATAGAATATACAAAACCTTCGGATTGTGACTTCAAAAATACATATTCAGTATTGCCACCAGCTAGAATGATTTCCCCCCTAGCTACTGTTTGATTCTCTGTGACCGCTTCATCAATATCGACATAGATATCTACAACCCTTGTATCAAGTACTAAGTCATCATAGGTAACTGCCCCGTCACCATCTCTATCCCAGCCATCTTTATCAGGGTCTAATTTACCATTATCACCATCACGTGGGTTGAGTCCATTTGTTGTTTCCCATCCATCAGGCATGCTATCATCATCAGTATCGATTGACCATGGAGAAGTGAAATTTTTGGGACCAAAAATGTTAGCAGAATGATATTCTTCTAAATTATTTAGGTCATCATTATCCCAATCATCAAATCCATCTGTTGGGTCACTTGGATCTAATAATTCAGTTATATTACCGCTTGGAGAGTCTTCAATGTGTGAATAGCAATATTCGAAACCATCTGGCATGCCATCACCATCAGTATCCCAGTCTGAAGGTCCATTAAGAAGACCATCATTGTCATCATCCAAGTAGAACCAACTGGCATTCATCATCATGAATGGAGCACTACGAGTGATTGCAAATTCCAAGTCTTCATTGCAATTATCTCCTGTACCTATCATCAAATTTTCAATCATACCGTTAGAAACTTCATCAATATCATTTAGTAAATCAAAGTCAGAATCCTTCAGCAAAGGGTTGGTTCCGTAAATTTCTTCTTGGAAATTCGATAAACCATCAGAGTCAGAATCAAGAACGGCATCACATGAATGTGAACCAATAGAATTACCCAATTCTTGCCAAGTTGGAGTGAAATCATCAGTATTGAATTTCTCAGTCAATGCTAATTCTAGATCGATAGTTAGTAATTGACAATCCCAGTTACCGTTTAATGGGTCAAAGAGTGTGATATTTCCGCCAGTAACTTCAACAGTTATTGTGTGTAGTGATTCCCAGCGGTCGTTCAATCCATCGTTATCAGTATCCGACCTTTGAGGGTCTGTAGAAAGATTTTGTTCAACCTGATTTGTTAAACCATCGTTATCCGGGTCTCCATTAGGTCCTTGGTTAGGGTCAGGCCATGATTCTGTTTCATTTTCTTGGTTAGCATCTCCAGTATCTGCTTCACCTGGGTCTTGTACGAGTGGGTCGGCTTCTCCATTATCCAATGGATTGAGCCCATGCTCAACTTCCCAACCATCATTCATACCATCGCCATCAGTGTCGGCATCAAGAGGATCTGTACCAAATTGTGTTTCCTCTAAAGAATCTGCTAATCCATCGCCATCAGAGTCCAATGCTTCGCTAGAAACACTACCACCACCTTGAATATCTTCTTCAGATGCACTGTCAAAATTACCAAGAGATTCACTGGTTTGTAGATATCCTGTGAAACCAACAAATAGTGACCCGAAAATAAGTGTTGAAACAATTGCAACATATGCCATTTGATTGTGATTTAGAGCCATTCATAACACCCGCGTAACTACCGCAAAGTA
>Ga0208639_1002328_pt1 | contig 11224 bp, 10 predicted proteins | sample ETNtaG_33_FD_185772 | JGI IMG/M metagenome (GOLD analysis project Ga0208639, IMG submission 185772) | Marine microbial and viral communities from oxygen minimum zone, Eastern Pacific Ocean - ETNP201310SV76 (SPAdes) (version 2) | ecosystem: Environmental > Aquatic > Marine > Oceanic ...
GGTCGCCCCCGCAATCCAATTTCATCATCCATAAGCAATGCAGCACTCTCTCCGGAATCATCGCTGTAAGCCAGTACTTCCGTTTTCGATAATCCTGCTTCCTCCTTTGCATCAAGCACGTCTCTACCTGATATGAGCACACGGTGTAATTGCCATGCAGAGAAAAGCAACCATGCCAATGTAATCACGATGAGTGAAAATGTCAGCACGCTCCTGTTTTCGGCCCAATAGATTGCCAATCCGTGTAATGCAACAGCAATGGAAGCTAGAAGCAAGCGAACTTCCGTTTTTCCCCCTTTACCAATACCAGTTTCCGTTCCAATATCAAATGGGGAAATCATCTCTTCTTCCTGCAATCCAGTGCCTTCGATGGTTGGTGGTTGGGCCAATCCGAAAGGGCGACCCAACCAGCGACGCCAAGGTAACGAGATGAGTGCAATTGCCAATACCAACCAAACCCCTGCCAAAATGATGAGGTAACGTCCAATATCTTGGATGAATTCTTCGGGAATTGTTCCTTCATTGACAAAGAAAAATGCAGCTGAGTCAGCCGAAAGAGCACAAACAACAGTAATCCACCACGACCACACGACAACATCTCGTGATGCACGTGTTTCTGAGCGCTTGAAATCCACCATTTTTTTGTGGATGCGATCATGGGAGAGCATACCCTGTTCCAGTGCATCACCTTCACCGCTGACACCGGCTTTGGATAATTGCCAGGAAACTGGGCAGTAGGTGTGCCTCTCCAAATCCGATGCCGAAACAGGTAGTACCATGCCCTGCAAATTTTCCCAATATCCATCCTCGCGGCGAGTTCCTTCAGCGATCGAACCTGAAAGTTCAAGGGCGATTTCGACTGATTTATCCTCGCCCATGAGCGAATCAAGGTCCACTGAAAGTTAAGCGTTTTTCCGGCTTGCCCCGGCAACCCCCAGAAGATTCACACCCTCTCTCCATTCGGGACACTGCGTCGGAAAATCTCGTGTGCGCGAGCGAAGCGGTTATGAAGAGGCGGTGGGTGGCGAGGCCGCACGAGGCTTGGAAATGACTGAATCGATGCTAGTACCTCACGAAACCTACGAGGTTCACAAGGTACACATCGGTGCTCTTCAGAAGAGTGCGGACATGAAACCCTTCCTCAGCGATGCCCCCGGTGATGGCTCTGGCCTGCATTTGATTGATTTGGAGCAAACCGACGCACGAATGCGAGTCGTCGCTCAATTCTTGAACAGATACGATGCAAAACGAATCCTCGTTGTGAGTGCACGACAGTATGGGCAGCGTCCGGCTCGTAAATTTGCCCAATCGATTGGAGCAATGCACATTGTGGGTCGCTTCATTCCTGGCACTCTAACGAACCCCGGTCTACGCACATACATCGAGCCTGAACTCATTGTTGTGACAGACCCTCAAGCCGATCAACAATCTCTTTCTGAAGCCGTCAGCACCGGTCTACCTGTTGTTGCTATCTGCGATGCCAACAATAACCTAAGAAATGTCGACCTCTGCTTGCCTGCCAACAACAAGGGCCGTCAAAGTTTGTCTCTAATCTTCTGGCTCCTCTCACGCGAAGTTCTCAAGGTTCGCGGCATCATGGACGATGATACATGGGCTGCTATGCAAGACGTCACCGAATGGGAATCCACTTTCTGAGTCGACTCAGTGAGGTGGGAACATGCCCGAGCAAGTGCCATTGTTCCTCGCACCGATGGCGGGTGTCACCGATGTGGCATATCGGCTGCTTGCCAGAGAAGCTGGAGCAGATTTCACTTCGACTGAGTTCACAGCTGCGAGCGGCCTCAGTCGAAAAGATGCCAAATCGTGGGCCAAGGTCGAAACCCACCCAAGGGAATCACCGTTCATTCCTCAGATATTTGGTGGCATCGAAGACGAAATGGTTGAAACCGCTCGTTTGTTGTCAAAAAACGCTGATGTCATCGATCTAAATTTCGGTTGCCCTGCACCGAAGGTGACCAAAACTTGTGCGGGTGCTGCAATGATGGCAGACCCTGACAACCTCATTTCTATGGTCGAACGTTGCATAGAAGCCAGTGATGTTCCGGTCTCAGTGAAGATGCGATTGGGAACAAGTCACGGTGCGCTGACTGTATTCGAAATCGCTGAGCGTTGCGCCCAACTGGGCGTCCTACGCATCTGTGTCCATGGGCGCACACTCTCTCAGAAATATCGAGGGGAAGCCGATTGGGAGATGATTCGCCAAGTTGTCGAAATCGCACAGCCCTACGACGTCCCTGTGATTGCCAACGGTGACATCACCAATGCAAAGAGCGCCGCCGGTTGCTTGGAAGTGACAGGTGCAGCCGGATTGATGATTGGCCGGGGGGCCATCGGCGATCCTTGCATTTTCGGACGAATCAAGACAGAATTGGGTTGGGAAGATTTCGATGCACCTTGGGGTGACGCGAATGAGGCCGGTCAGAAACATTGGGCTTGGAACCGTTACGTGGAATTGGTTGACGAAATTGGTGGACCCTATGCTGCTCGAAACATGAAGCAGCACGCGATTTCATTCACCAAAGGTCTCCCAGGAGGGAAGGAATTACGACCACATCTCCACGCCATCAAGGATTTCCGTTTGATTGGCGAACCCCTGAATATCGCCTTGGAGGCATTCTCCCAGCGCCGCTACAACACGTTGGTTGTGCCCGAAGCAATTGAAGCGGCAGCAACCGCTTCCGAGGCAGAAGGGTGGCGTCGATGAGTGATACTCGTCGCGGGTTGAAGGGCGTCGGAACACTGTCGTTGATTTTCGTAATGCTTCTGATTGTCCAGATGATTTCCCCCTTTCTTGGCTGGGATGACCCCGAAGTTGAGGAGGGTTTCGTGATTGATGAAGTGACCAACGGTCTTGGAGGCCCGGCCTGCCTTGAGTGGATTTCTAATTACGACCTACTGGTTTGCGATCGTGATGGCGGCACAATCAAACTGTTGAATTTCGACATCGATTCCAACAATTCGAGCTGGACACCAACTGACAATAGTTCCATCCTGCTTACGGATTTACATGAGCCCCATGACATCCTCATCCTTGAGGACCACATCCTCATCTCTGAGCGGGGCAAATTAACCCGCATCAATCAGACTAGCCTTGATCAAACTCTGAACGAGGCACCACGTTGGACGATTATCGATGATGTACCCACGGGCAATCATCAGACGAACAATCTCGACATCATGCCCAATGGAACTGTGATTTGGCATGTGGGATCAACCTGCAACATCTGTGATGAGGTGGATGGACGCAATGCTGCACTGCTATGGGTGAATTCGAGCACGGGAGAGCACGGCATTCTTGCAAGTGGCGTGCGCAATTCATTCCATGGTATCTGGGTGCCCGACATGGGTTATGTTTTCAGCGACAATGGTCGAGATTGGGAAGGGAATCATCCCCCTGAGGAGGTAAACCTCCTGATTGCTGGAGGGGATTACGGTTGGCCTGACGATGATCCTGAGCATCCAGTTCCGGAAGGAACCATTGGGTCGGTTGCTACATGGACGCCCCACTCCAGCCTTAACAATCTGGCATATCGTCCACTGGACTCCCCTTTCCCTGGCGGGAATCACACCGTCTATGCCACCGTTTACGGCTCGTGGAATGCCATCGAACCTGTGGGTCATGAAATCGTCCGCATCGATTTCACAACGAATACTAGCGCGCCACAAGGATGGTCATCTGAAACATCGGTTTTCGCATCAGACCTTAGTGCACCGCTACCGATTGCATTCCACCCCAGTGGAAACCATCTGTTCTATACGAACTTTCTAGACGATGGCACGTTATATGTTATTTCACCGATTAATTATTAAATGAGGACTACAATCCTAAATCATGGCCGAAAAAGAATTCTGCTGGTGCTGTGCTTCAGCAATGACACAAAAGGTAATTCCATTCATTGGAGCAGAGATTTGGTTCTGCGCTATTTGCACACCTGACTTCGATTACGTCTCGTTCATTGAGAACTACGATTTTTGGGCAGGTGATTAATCCGATTGCATGGCCTTTTCCAAAGTCTCAGCGACACGTTTTATTCGTCTGAACGTCCGATCAGATTTTGTCAATACACGCTCACAAATCTGGTTGGCCTTGGCCCCACATAATCGCCATCCAATGGGTAATTTTCCACCGAGTAAGTTCAGTAATATCATCTGTTCATTAGAGGGGACAGTTGCGAAAATTTTCTCACAGGCTGCAACGTTGAATGACCCCTTGTCTAGAGATTTGACGACTTTCTTTGCGGTTTTTTCATCGATCCGTGAAAGCCCTCCTTTCTTCATCAACCAGTCGCCACCCCTTCGGCCATGCTGCGCTTGTAGGGCAGACCACAATGTAACGGGTAAACGATCCAATCGAGGTACCCTTTCTGCAAGTCCTGCAGCTCTGAATCGATCGAGTGTGCGGGTTAAACGAGGACGAGTAGTCCCCCAATTTTCCAGTGCCTCATCTAAGGAAAGCGGCGCATGGGCTGCGAGTAGATGTTCAAACATCAGTCGTCCAAGAGGTGCACTTCCATCAGAGGGACGTCGAACACGATCACCTAACAATCCAAGGTCGAGAAGAAATGCGTCCATCTCATCCTGACCTTCAGTGAGTGGGGCCCGACCACGAATTTGGATGTGGAATGGTGCATCATCTTTCTTTTCCGATGCAATGGACATCCGAGTCTCGCTTTCAGTCATCCACCCTTCTAGGGAACGAAGTCGTTGATCCAAGACCAAGCGTGCTTCTGCAGCCATGATTTCAACCGCGTTGGAAAGTGAACCGTTTCTGAGATGATGTACTCTCCAACCACCACGATTGACAGCTGCCGTGAGGCCACATTCGTTGAGTTTACTCAATTGATATTGAATGGCGGTCGGGGAAAGGCCCAGTTCATCACCCAGTGTTTGAGCATCCCATCCACTTCCCGGATTCGCAAGCATATGCTCGCAGAGAATTCTATGAATTGGAGAATGAACTCCTTCACCCGTCCATTCATCGCCACTACGGCGCACAAATTCGAGTGTATCAAGCAGCCAACTGACCAGTTGATCGACATCTCGGCTGCCCGCGGGTGCAGGCTGCTCGGCCAATCGCATGTTCAGCATAGGCAATGCCCGTAGCAGGGGGGCTCAAAACCCCTCCGACATCAGAAGCGACTCAGACCTAACTATGTCGTCCCACACAGGTGAGCGGTCTATTCGGGCAGAGGTCGTTCATCAAGCCACTCATATTCGACACCGGAGGTTTGTAATCCATCCAGATGAGGTGCCAATTTGAGGTCATGGCTGTGTACGATTCCACGACGTCGCAACACCTTGATTGCAGAATGTACCGTGGCACGAGATCGACCCAATTCACGACTGAGTTCGGCTTGGCTCTTCGGCAGAGGCGTTTTCATCAAACGAGCCACAACAATTCGCTGAGCGCCTGAAAGTCCAACAGGCATCATTCTGGCTGCTTTCTCAGAATCTCCGACATTCATCTCTCGCAGAATTTCAATTTGTTGTGGAGCGCCAGCATAGTGACAGGATCGTCCGTTGACAGGGACGACTGTAATCGAACGATTGGTAATGAGTACATCGAGATGATGGCGAAGTGTACCGTTTGCAGCGCCTAGTTCACGCTGCAATTCACGATACGCGAGGCCAGGTTGTGTATCTAGAACCTGCAAGATTCGCTGTCGAAGTGGATGCTCCCAAGGGTTGTTTGCTTGACTTGAAATCACACCAGTAGCAGCCCAATTCCATGGCATAACTGCGCCAAGGCTAGCGCCAACTGCAGCGACTCCGGCCATGAGCCACGGACGCTGACGGTGCCATTGCTGAAGCAGTGCCATCGAATCCCTTTGGGATTCAGTGCTTATTGAAGCAATTGGTCCAGTGTTCGGACACAGGGTAGCCTATGTTCGACTATTGTTGCTTGACAGAACCTTTCTGCAACTTCATGTAAGCCACAAGCGGCCCCAACAATCGACCTGCACGCTTACCGTGATCAGTCAAACGATAGGTGACGCGAACGGGAGGGCCTTCGACAACGATTCGATCAATCAATCCGTTCTCTGTGCACTTACGCAATTTGTCAGAGAGTGTTCGGCTTGAGATACCGACGAGCAATTTCCTCAATTCGTTGAAGCGGCGCTCGCCTGCGATGTACAGTGTTGCAAGAATCTCAATCGTCCAGCGGCTTGTGAAGACATCTAGTGCTTCGACTGAGGCTTCAACTTCCCAAGCTGTATCGTGTTCATCACCATGATGTCCACTGAAAATCTGGCGAATTCGAGCCCCCATTCCTTCAGTTGTCACAATACTCGATTCGATTTCTTTCATATCTTCATGTGGCAGAATCATGGGGGTTTCAGGCATCAATATCACCGCGGTGTTACTAAGGTAACATGGTGTGGAAGTTGCACCTTAATTTAAACTTTACAACTCCACAGTCTATATATTACGGGCCACACAGGTTTACTATCCACACTGAATGGAGGTATATACATGGATGCATGGTTAAAGAATTGGATAGATGAATGGGATGAAGGATATGAGCAGCTCGAGGCTGCCAAGAAGGAGAAATTAGAGAAAAAGCCACGGGTAAATTTGTTCCGCCGATTTTTCTCTAAGAGAAAGGTGGAAGCATGAGTTTGGCAGGCCTGGTGAATTTCTATCTACAGGCAGTTTCGTATTGGGGCTCTGCCAATTTGGATCATTATCGCCGATTCAAACACTGATTACCCATTGGTGTAAGTTGGTCGGCGCCCTTCGATGAGAGCAGAGAGTCCCTCTAGAGCATCTGAAGTGGCAAAGATATCCTCTAGGTTTGACAACTCTAGTGCGAGTCCGGCATCGAGATCTTCACCGGTTTCGACAGCATTGTCTAGCAATTCACTGGCCATTCGCATTGCAATTGGCGCCGTTCGACTGAGCGATTTCAATTGGCGACTTACATTTCGATCTTCAGCATCGAAACCTTCTGGGCAAGACCCTGAGAGTAATCCGGGCATGTTTGCATCACTGTAGAAGGCACTGGCAAAAGTTGAGACTGGATGTTCTGGATTTCGAGGTTCACATGGATACTTGTTTTCCGGTTTGCCTGATTTGTCAATGGCCTCAACAGTCGCACTGACCTCAGCAGGTTCAACAAGATGTGTGAGAATTCCAAGTGCGTATGCTGTTTTTGAATCGACGAAATTACCTGCAAGAACAGCCCATCGTGCGGCTTCAACACCACAGATACGGACGGTGCGTTGTGTTCCCCCCAAACCCGGATAGATACCGATATTGGTTTCAGGGAAGCGGAATTGACTGCGGCGGGTGCCGACGCGATGATCACAAGCCAAAGCCAATTCGAGCCCACCACCGAGTGCCAAACCAGTGGTCAAGGCAATTGTCGTCTTTGGACTGTTTTCCAACTTGTTCAACACGACATGGCCATTGGCTGTGAAATCGTAAATGTCTGAAAATGAGTCCGCCCGAATTTTGTCGACGAAGAATTTGACATCGGCTCCAGCAACAAAGGCCTTCCCCGCGCCTTCCAGAACGATTGTAGTCACTGAGTTATCTGAATTCAAGTCATCCAAAACCGCACCCAATTGGTCGACCAGTGTCTCATTGAGCGCATTCATTGCTTCTGGGCGATTCAGGCGTACAGTTGCGACACCACCGGTTTGTACAACATCGACGAAGTTGAATTCCCAGCCATGACCCGATTCCGCTTTCATCGCGAAAAATGGTGGTAGATCAAATTCAGCAAGTTCAGCATAGGCATTGGCCATTCGATGTGCTTCATCAAGACCCAATGCATTCATGATTTCAAAAGGACCATTCATCCATCGAAGACCAACCTTTGCACCCCGGTCAACATCTTCCATGGAGCAGATTTCTTCTGCAACAATTTGAGAGGCGACTGCGAATACCTGGCCCAGCAATCGTTCTGAGATGATTTTGGTTGCCTCTGCATCGCAATCAGTTTCTTCATCAATATCCCACATCACGCCGGCTTCTACGAGTTCTTCCAAACTCTTCGCGCCCGTGTAACGTGGTGTGTCGAGTTGTTCTGCCAGATAATTGGTAGAGTGAAGAGCGATGGGCGGACCTGTCAGATTCATGAGTGCAAAAGGCCCCATGCCGATGTCAAAGGCCGCACATGCCACCGCGTCGATTTGTGCTGTAGTACCAACTCCCTCCTCCAAGAGCAAGCAAGCTTCATTGAGCCAGGGTACAAAGAATCGGTTGACAACAAAACCGGGTCGATCTTTGCATACGATGACCACCTTTCCGAGCATCTTGCAAAATTGCTCGACGCGAGCGATTGTGTCATCACTCGACAATTCCGAAGGGATGACTTCTACCAATCGATTCTTGGCTGGATGATAGAAGAAATGCAATCCAACGAATCGATCTGGGCGTGCGGTTGCTTTTGCCAACGCATTGACACTGAGAGAAGAGGTGTTTGATGCGAGGATCGTATCCTCTCCACAAGCCTCGTCTAATGTATTGAAAACGGCCTTTTTCACATCAAAATCCTCGAAAACCGCTTCAATCACGAGGTCCGTATTTGCTGCGACATTTTCAACGCCGACAACACCGGTGATACGTGCTTGGATTTCCTCAACTTGCGCCTCTGAGAAGATTCGACGCTCTACAGCCTGGCCAAGTAATGTGGAGATTGTCTCTTGTCCTCTCTCTACCCATTGCAGTTCTCGGTCTACCATTTGGACCGGAAATTGCTCTTGTGCAGTCTTCTGAGCAATTCCACTGCCCATGTTCCCGGCTCCGACGATGGCGACAGTCTCGATGGGCTTCATGGCCGTTCGACCCGAATACGCCTCATGAATTCAACGGCGTAGCCGAGAGGGATGAAGCATCAGATTCAACACCCCCTTCTTGTCGTAGCCCCCCCATGGTCTCGGAGTCTGACTTCATCGCTGCCTTCCAAGCATACCACGATGCGCTAGAAGATCCCGCGGCAAAAGTCGAAACAATTCGACCCCTTGTCAACCAGCACTTGAACGAACTCATCGCTCGACTGCCGGGTGTTGCTGTGCAAAATGCTGCACGCCAGCGAGCCATGACAGAATTGGATCGAATTGAAGAAATGGCGAAAGAGAAGGCTGTTGAAGTCGCAGAGGATATCGAAGAATTTGAGGATGAAGTCAAAGCAAAGACGCAGAGCCTAACGCCAGCAGCGATTTTTATTGAGCCTGAAAATCCTGCAGAAGGTTCTCCTTTCACAGTTGGATTCTCAGGCAGTTCAGGAGACCCCACCGCTTGGGTTGGCATCTTTTCAGCAGGTGCATCACATGGTGAACATGGTAGTAACTGGTTGTACGTGAATGGAACCACACAACCCGGTGAAGGGAAAATCGCAGGTTCTGTGACGTTTACCGGAGAACAATATGTTGCTGGTGATTATGATGCGCGTTTGTTCCGAAATAATAGCCATGACTTGATGGCCTCAGCCACCTTCTCAATCTCTGCCACAGAATCGGAAGAAGTTGTTGAGGAACCTGAGCCCGAGCCAGAACCTGAGCCCGAGCCAGAATCTGAGCCCGAGCCAGAACCTGAGCCCGAGCCAGAACCTGAGCTCGAACCGGCGGTTACTTCCTCCAGCGACGATATTGCTGCAGTTGCAGCCCACCTTGAGACTGTGAAATTATTCGGTGAGAAGCGCCGTTATATTGAGAGTCTAAGTGACGAAATCTTCGATTTCAACCTCAAGATTGAATCGATGGAGAACACCATTGGGATTGGTCTAGGTTCGGATTTCCGTGGCGGGAAAACCTGCATTGGAACTGTGAACGACATTGGAGTTGGTGTTCGAATTCCCAATACCATGGAATTGCACATTGGACAGGAAATCTATGTCGAGGCCAAACTGCTTGAATATCGATCTGTTGTCAAGCGATTCGAGTTCGAACATCTCTGAATTTAATCTCTCAATTTTGAGATAATTTCCGTCAATGCATCGGCTTGATCTTCAGGACGCAAACCCATTTCAGCGATGTTTTTTCTGCCTGCTTCTGACCAAGATTTACGCATTTCCTGCTGCTTTGATTTCTCAAGTGCTTCATGCCATGCATCCCAATCTCCTCTCGGCAACAACATCCCGGAGACGCCATCTTCCACCGTGTGACAGTATCCACCTTCATCGACCATAAGAGCCGGTGTACCGGCCGCTTGCGCCTCAATTGGCGTCAAACCGAAAGGCTCTCCACGGGCCAGAGAAACAACAGCGCGAGACCGCTTGACTAGGCTGACAAGATCTTCTTGTGAAAGCCGAGGTTCGACGATGAGGTCCACTCCTTTGCTAGTGGCATGTGCTTTCATCGAGGCGAGGTCTTCAGTAGAACCCCCCCCAACGTGGTGATAGGTCAATCCAGTTCCAGCGAGCATGTCGATGGTATCCATTGTTCCTTTGACATAGGATGCCATTCCAATCGCAACAACACAATCTTCGATTGGTGGGCAATCACCTGACCAAATATCAAGATTTACAGAAGGCCATAGTAATCCAGATTTTTCACCATAAACTGTCTGAATGCGCTCTTGAATCCAAGGAGAATTACCACTGATGGTGGCATTTGAGCGATCTGCGAGGTCATGGGTCATTGAAATGTCACGCCGCCGCTGTTTTCCAAGTAGAAATCGGGTCAATGCAAGGTTTTGTTTCGGACTTCCATCTAGGGTTCTATGTAACACATCTTCGTGTAATCCACGATGAGGTTCTAGGCAGTAATAGTGAACGGGTAGATCTTTTGGAATCAGTTGACTGAATTCCAAACTGCCCACACCACTGGTGAGGTGAATTGCATCACTGGTCGCTAGGACATCTTGCAAACGCAAGCCCTGTTCGGTAAGTTCCAACATATTCCACCATCGATTTGAGGCTTGTCGCGAGGCAACTGCTCGGAATTCGGCCCATCCTCCCGTCGGTTTGTTCCAAGGGATGGTAGGCGTCAGGTAGAGAATTCCAAGCGCATCCATTCTTTCCCTCGCTTCGAGAGGAAGATTCAGTGAAGCGCAAGTGATTTCGAAATGGGATTGCCAAGCTTCCAGGTTGTTCAATAAATCACGCTCAGCGCCCCCAAATTGCTCAAAGGTTCCCTTCACCACCAGCAGGCGGGGCTTTGAGTCCGAATCGTCGTCCACGCACACGCCCTCGCTTGTCCGTTTAATATCAGCATGGGCTGGGCGGGCTGATGTCGCGTCAAGTTTTGGTGGTTCG
>Ga0208639_1002337_pt1 | contig 11201 bp, 6 predicted proteins | sample ETNtaG_33_FD_185772 | JGI IMG/M metagenome (GOLD analysis project Ga0208639, IMG submission 185772) | Marine microbial and viral communities from oxygen minimum zone, Eastern Pacific Ocean - ETNP201310SV76 (SPAdes) (version 2) | ecosystem: Environmental > Aquatic > Marine > Oceanic ...
GATTGCTGAACTAAATGATGTTAACGGCGCTGTCCGGCGAGATGCAGCAGGGGCACTGGGGGAGATAAAGGATGCCCGCGCAGTTGAACCCCTGATAGCTGCATTGAAGGATAATAACAGTACTGTCCGGTGGAGTGCAGCAGAGGCGTTGGGAAAGATAAAGGATGCCCGTGCAGTTGGACCCTTAATTGATGCACTGGAGGATGATGACAACGGTGTCCGGCGGGAAGCAATAAAGGCGCTGGAGGAGATTGATGGAAATCAACGATGGTAAACATCGTTGTCTAGTTGGGGTTAGGGTTCTGAAAAAAATGACAAGCTATTTTAGGCCCGCCCATTAACATTGAAATTCCTTAGACCTCAACGCAATCGCATGTTTGTCTTTTATTACCACCTGGTGTGTTATGCCAACCCATTCAAATCAATAACTTTTCCTTGTACAACATCGTCTTCTGCCTTTTCAATCTCTGTTCCAAAGATTTCCGGTTTCGTCTTCTCCTGAGTACTGAACTGCATCTCAAATAGTTTTTTATACAGTCCTCCATTTGCAAGAAGTTCATTGTGGAGTCCTGTTTCAACGATTCGTCCCTTATCGAGCACCACGATTGAATCCGCGTGCAATATGGTTGACAGCCGATGAGCGATAACGAATGTTGTACGGTTTTCCACAAGCCTGTAGATGGCTTTCTGAATGAGTTGTTCCGTCTCTGTATCCACAGATGAGGTAGCTTCATCCAGGATGAGGATACGTGGATTGGCAAGGATGGCACGGGCAATAGCAATACGCTGTTTCTGGCCTCCGGAGAGTTTTACACCGCGTTCTCCTATCATAGAGTCATATCCATTCGGCAACGTTACGATAAAATCATGCGCATTTGCAGCAATGGCGGCGCTTTTAATTTCTTTATCAGGCGCATCAGATCGGGCATAAGCAATGTTTGCCTTTATGGTGTCATTGAAAAGAAAGGGATCCTGGAGCACCATGGCTATTTGCTTACGAAGGGAATGGAGTTTGATACGTTTGATATCATGACCGTCAATATAGATATCCCCTTTTGTGGGATCGTAAAATCTGGGAATCAGTTTTGTGAGGGTGGTCTTACCACTACCACTGGGGCCAACCATCGCAATCATCTGGCCAGGTCTGGCAATTATGTTGATATCGGTGAGAACTTCGGTGTCCTGGTTATACATGAAGTTGACATGCCTGAATTCTACGACTCCATTTACTTGTGGTAAATCAATGGCGTCAGGGCTATCTTTTATATCGCTTGGTGTGTCAAGTACCTCAAAGATTCGTTCGGTTGAAACAATGGCGCGTTGTACCTGGTTATAAAAACGGGTTAAACCTGTAATAGGGCCGTACATCATCTGGAGATAAGGGAAGAATATCACAAAGGTACCAACGGAAAGTTGTCCCTGCAAAACCTTATATCCACCTAAGCAGATAACTACTACCGCCCCAATCTCAGTGATAAAGTCGATAACGGGCCTTAAGGTAGAAGCCAATCGTAATATCCGGATGTTCAGGCCGAAGTTTTCGTAGTTCCTCTTCTGAAAACGTTCCAACTCTTCAGTTTCTTTTGCAAATCCCGCAATAACCTTAATACCTGAGATATTATCCTGAACCAGGGAATTAAGTTCTGCTGTCTTGTCCCTTAAAGAACGAAAGGCTCTTCTGATCCTTTTACCAAAGTTATAAGTGCAAAGGGAGATAAAGGGGCAAACTATCAGTGCAATACTGGTAAGCTGCCAGTCTAGCCTTACGCAAAAATAGATTATCCAGCCAAATTTGAACATATCGGTAATAAAGGTAATAATCGGGCCAACGATTGCCTGCTCGAGTGCATTGACGTCATTCATGAGACGGCTCATAATAGTGCCGGTTTTATTATTTTCAAAGTAGGCGAGAGGGAGTCGCTGAATGTGACCATAAAGTTGATTGCGCAAATCATAAGTAAGCCTTTGACCTAATGAGGAGGAAATGAAACCGTGAACAACCATAATACTACCGCTTACGGCATTCATAAGAATAAAACTCACGGCAAGAAAGAGCAGCGTAACGAGGGTAGCATTATAACCTTGAAACCAATTGGTATGGACATACTGAGAGGCTGTTAATAAAGGTTTTGAAAGTGGAATAGCACTCTTTTGCTCGTAAGCATGCGTTTTGTCCGACAGAATTGTATCATCCCGGTCAGTTTGGGTATTTTTCAAATATTTATCGGCTATCTTGATTTCATCCACCGCAATGCCTAATATTTGTATTGGTAAAACGGCTATATATGTACTGAGCGCCGCGAGTATGAGGATAATTACAGACTTATACCAGTACGGTTTTAAATAACCCAGCAGTCTGATATACGTATTTTTTGAAGGGATGTCTTTTTCCATACGTAGTATTATAAGTAAAAAAATATCTTTTTACATAAAATAAAATGTTGGTTGGTTTTTCGTAAGGTGGGTGTGAACTAATTGTGAACTCTTTTTTAGGATTGTTTATTTCTCATCAACTGAAGGAATACAGGGTAGATGCATATATCTTTATTTCAGTGCTTGCCTATCATGTATTGCTTGTGATTGGAACAGCCTCTGTAATTTCCTCCTCAGTCAGGTAGCACGCAGGATCCGCCCCGAAGGGATCGCCACACATTTCCTCTGCCCTGGCTCCGCATCCCCTGCAAAGGTGATTATACTTACATCTCCCACACCTGCCTTTGAGATACTGCGTTTTATCACTCATCTTAGCGAGGATCTCGTTTTCATCGTCAAAACATATGTCGCCGAACCTCTGCTCACGAATATTGCCTATTGTCCGACTCTTCCAGTAGGGGCAGAGGTGTACATTGCCCCGATAGTCCACATTAACAATCCTGTCCCCTGCCGGACATCCTCCCTGCCTGGCAAGAAGTTTTTTCATCTCAGCAGCAAGTTCCGGCTCACGCTCTGCAACACGTAGCAACAGGTAAACGCCGTCGTCATATAATTGTTCGGTAACAACCTCCATCTCCGGATTCTTCATCGCATAATCAATTAGAAAGTCAATGATTCCCCTCCTCTCTTCCTTCACGGCCTTCCAGTCTCTGCCTCCAAAGTGCTGACAAACCGCAAATCTTTTGAGTCCTGCATTTTCTATAGCCTTGATTATGGACGACATCTGAGACAGGTTGAAGTTTCCAATAGTAATCCTCACACCACACCCCACTCCTGCGTCTTTGAGGTATCCCATTGCAGGCAAAGCCTTTTCTAACCCTGCAATAACGTCCATGGCACCGCCTATCTGAGAAAATCCGTCCATATCAATTCCCACATAGGAAATACCAGACTCCGCGATTTCTCTGGCTGTTTTCTCTGTTATCAGGGCAGCATTACTGGATAAAATAACCCTCAGTCCCTTCTTATGGGCGTGGCCTGCAAGCGTGAAAAAATCTTCCCTGGTTAATGGCTCTCCTCCGTAGACAGAAATCATAGGCACCTTCACTGACGCCATCTGGTCAATAAACTCTATAGCCTCCCGGGTAGTTAACTCGTCACTCTCTGCCTCAAGAGCAGAGTCGAGGTGGCATATATCGCAGGAGAAGTTGCACTTCCTGGTAATATTCCAACTCACCATTGGGGCTTTGACATTTGAGTATCTGATAAGGTGCTTTGGTACCTCATCAGCTCTTTTGTTATGGTGTTTCTCAACATCCCTGGCTGTCTCCCTTACCTTGAGCAGCCGGCTGAAGTTAATCATGCTTGCGCCTCCTCATGCATCGGTTTAAGGATTTCCTCTTCGGTTAAGTAGCAGCTCGGGTCAGGGGCTCCAAAGTCATCATGAACCGCAAGGGCCCTGGCCCTTGAGCCACCCCTGCAGATTTCAAGAAACCTGCATTCTGCGCACCTGCCGCGGAACAGCTTTTCCCTGTGCCTGAGCTTCCACAGGAACTCGTTGTCACTGTTCCAGATATCGTTGAAGCTTCTCTCCCTGATGTTCCCCAGTTCAGTATTCATATGCTGACTGGCGAACACATTGCCCTTTTCGTCTATGTAGGCAAGCTTTTCACCGCAGCCTTCACCGCCGTTGCGGAGAAAGTGTTCATACGCTGCCTTGGCTTTTTGTGGATCTTCCTTCAAAACTTTCATGTAAATGTATGCGGCGTCAGCATAATTTCCGACTGTGAGGACCTCGAGATCGTGGTTGTGTCGGTTTATCTCAACGGTTTTTCTGAACAGGTTATCCACGGCCTTCCGCCGTTCATCAGGCGACAAGTCATTATTCATGAGTTCTCGTCCACGGCCGGAATACTCAAGATGGTAAACACAAAGACGGTGAAAACCTTCCTTAACCAGAAGGTCCATAATCTGCGGGAGTTCATGGAAGTTGAGTCTGGTAATGGTAAATCTCAACCCTGTTTTTATCCCGGCGTCGCGGAGATTCCGCATTCCCTGAAGGGCATTGCTGTAAGCATCTCCACTACCCCTGAAGGAGTTGTTCGTCTCGGCTAAGCCATCCAGGCTGATGCCAACGTATCCGAAGCCGGCATCTGCCGCCTTTGCCGCAATCTCCCGGGTAACCACAGTGCCGTTGGAGGACACTATGACCGGCAAACCTATCTCCCTGGCATAGCTCCCCAGTTCGAAAACATCCGGGCGTAAAAAAGGCTCACCACCAGAGAGTATCATAAATGGAGAGCCACATTTTGCTAATTCATCTAGCATTTTTTTTGCTTCATCGGTCGAGAGTTCACCATCAGTAGCCGCATTACCGCCGGAATAGCAGTGCATGCAGTTAAGATTGCATTTCCTCGTCGTGCACCATACCACAACCGGTGCTGAGCCTTCACGTCGCCTGTGGCGAAGGTCCTTGTTTTCAAGCTTCTCCGACACCAGCAGTCTACTGACTTCTATCATGTAACCAAACCTTTATCGTGTAACCAAAACTTTATCATGTAACCAGGCCTTTTCCCCGGCAATTTCCTCCTCGGTCAGGTAGCACGCTGGGTCTTCCCCGAAGGGATCACCATTAGCCACCTCTGCTCTGACCCTGCATCCCATGCAAAGGTGATTAAGCTTACACCTCCCGCACTTGTCCTTGATATAGTGCGTTTTGTCCCTCATTTTGGCGAGGAACTCGTTTTCCTCGTCAAACCAGATGTCATTGAACTTCTTCTCCCGAATATTACCTATTGTCCGGCTCTGCCAGTAAGGACACAGGTGCACATTCCCCTGATTGTCCACGTTTGCAAGCCCATCCCCTGCCGGACAGCCGCTCTGCATAGCAAGGAGTCTTTCCACCTCAGCAGCGCGTTCCGGCTCGTGCTCTGCAACGTCTTGCAGCAGATAAATGCCGTCGGCATAATTATCGGCTGTGACAATGTTCATGCCGTTGCTCACCCTGGCTTCCTCTATTATATAGTCCATCACCTCTCTCCGCTGCTCGTTGAAGATGTCCCAGTCAATAATCTCCTTCCCTCTGCCCCCGTATACGAGCTGGAAGAGTGAGAATCTTGGTATTTTTTCGCGCCTTGTTATCTCCAGAACCTTGGGCAGTTCGTCGTAGTTCTGATTGGTAATGGCAAACCTCACGCCTGTATTAACCCCTTCCTCCATGAGGTACCTCAACCCCTGAAGCGACTTCTCAAAGGCCCCCCTGGCCCCCCGAAATCTGTCGTGGGCTTCTTCGCTGCCGTCCAGACTGACTCCTACATAGACGAAGCCGGCTTCCTTGATTTTCTTAGCCACTTCCCTGGTTATAAGGGTGCTGTTGGTCGATAGTATGGTCCTGAGTCCAAGCTTCATGGCATACACGTTGAGTTCATATATATCGTTTCGCAGCAGCGGCTCACCGCCTGAGAAAGCGAGCATGGGAGCTTTTATAGCCGCTAAGTCCTCGATCATACCCATCGCCTCTCTTGTTGTGAGTTCCCCCATATCTGCCTCAGACTCTTCTTCACCTACTGCGTTAATATAACAGTGGGCACAACTCAGATTGCACTTCTTGGTTACATTCCAGACCACTATAGGGGAGGCTGTCTTAGAAAAGCGAAGCATCCATTTTGGTGCCTCCTCCTTGACTGCAGAGTACCTTTTTATCTCTTTCAGTGTTTGTGTGCTTTGTAAAAGCTTCGAACAATTTATCATTCGGCACCGCGTCCTTCAATCGGGAAAAAACGAAGAATAAAACAGGCACGGACAAATAAAATTTGTCCGTGCCACCCTGTAACCTACTTAAATAATCCGCAAAACCTATTAATATATGTCACGTACTGTGTTATACACATTGAACTTACCTGTAGGCGTGAGAAGATTCGGGATCCTTGTCTTTATCGTCATAGTTGCGTCATCGATCACCACTATCTCACCTGCCTTGCCCTTATCGGCATCGCCCAGATTACCCCAGATGCTTACCCAAATCTCGTCTCCTGCTTTATTGTACTCCATGTGCACAGCCTTACCATAGTCTGCGACTTTCAAGGTCTTGAATATTCCACCTTTAATATTTGCCTTGTCAAAGATACCAAGAGTTGTCCTATTCACCTCTTTCTTACTAACAGGATGGTCAACCCAAACCCACTTGCTTTTCGGATGGGTCTTAATGAATAGGTTGCCAGAACTAAGCGCTTGTACTTTTGCAACCATCTTAAAGGCATGCTCCGGATGACCTTCCGGATCCGTACCTATAATTGAAATTACATCATCGCCAATGTGCCCCGTTGCCCAGACCGGACCGAACTCTGGGTCAACCCAGTTTGCCCCTCTTCCGGGATGCGGTTTAGTACCGCCGGTGTCAACATTTGCAACGAGCTTCCTTTCCTTAGTATCTATTATGGATATCTTGTTCCTCGCGTTCGCTGCCACAAGGAAGTAGCGCTTGGTTGAATCCCAGCCTCCGTCATGCAGGAAGCGTTCGGCCTCAATCATTGTAATGGTAGGGTTGTTTGGGTCTTCATAATTAACGAGCCATACCAGTCCTGTTTCTTTAATATTCAAGACCCATTCAGGTGCGATGTGCGACGATACAATGCTGGCTACTCGCGGCTCAGGATGAAACTCTTCTGTGTCGTAGGTGTAGCCCAGAGTGCTCACGATTTTAATAGGCTCAAGTGTCATGCCGTCCAGTATCACAAACTGTGGCGGCCAGTAACCGCCGACTACGGCGTACTTGTCTTCGTAGCCTTTGAACTTGCTCGTATCAATGGACCGCGCATCAAGGGAGCATCGGATCTCTGCTACGGTTGCAGGCTTTTTCATAAAGAGGTCTATCATAGTCGCCTTGCCATCCCTGCCTATAGAATACACGTATCTTCCTGATGCTGACATTCTGGTAATGTGTACCGCATAGCCTGAATCAACTGTGCTTATAACTTCTTTAGTGTCACCGTCAATAATCGCTATCTTGCCGGCGTCACGCAGGACCACGGAGAACATATTATCTATGTCACGATCGTGCTCAGGCGCTGTGGGACGTTTATCCGGCGGGATTATCAATTTCCAACTATCTCTAACGGACTTCATATCCCATTGAGGCGGAATAGGAGGTTCGTTCTGAATGTACTTCACCATGAGAGCTGTCTCTTCTTTGGTCATAACACCCATTTGTCCCCAGCCAGGCATGCCTTTAGCGGTTCCATACCATAACATATCTGTGAGCTTTCTTTTTCCCTTGGGTACCATCTTGGCCGGAGTTAGATTTGGCCCGGTAGCTCCCTTTCTCAGAACGCCATGGCAACCTGCGCAGCGGTCAAAGTATACCTGTCTCATCTGTTCGAACTCTTCAGGGGTAAGGACAAGCTCCGTCTCCGATGCAACTTCCGACTCCCCTGCTCCCTCTACTGTCGCCTGTGTACCACCTGCCACAAAAGCAACAACTACCATTAACATTAATCCAATTAAAAATTCTCGCATATCTTTCACCTCCATGAAATTGACTTTGATAAAGGACATCTCCTTTTCACTAGAGCTTGTGCGTTTCCTCTCGTTTTTGCTCTTCTTCGGCATAAGCAAAATTGCACGCACACATCATTTAGACCATCAGAAATAACTATCCTAAAAATTTCTTATTCGACATACTTTACTGAAAACAACTCCTTCTCAGAGTTTAAGCGTCCCCCTCCACCTTTCACGGTATAAATTTTTAAAAGATAAGATTTGAAATACAAAATGTACGTGTGGCATAATTGAAACTCGTCTATACTAATATTCGACCATTAATTCTCTATTTACATAGAGTAATCACTCTATTTTGAGGATGTAACTTTAAGGTAGCAAAATATGTACCGTTTAAAAGGGAAATAGCCACAACAACCTAAGCCTTTTTTCTGAACAGACATACGCAAATATATTTTGTGAGGAGACAATTTGATTATCGCTTCTATATAATCTTCCCTTGACAACCTGTCAATTCATATTGCAATTTAAAAAAATGAAGGACATTATGTCAGAACTTCACAGGTTGCCGGAAAATGCAAAATCCAAGAAAATCGCATATTGATTCCATAGAACCTATGACTCGCAAATTTGTCAAAATGCCTGTTCACGGACAGCCTGTTAATAGCAATAACTGTTTATTTTACTCCGAAGATATGTTGTATGAAGAACCGTGTAGCTAAAGAACCTATCGGAACATTTTACCTTATGGAAAAATATTATAAAGAGATTAACTTTATAGTATTCCAAAGTTGTTTAGAACAGAAAAAAGCGTAAAAAAACGAAGAATAATGGAGGGAATTAACATTTCAATTGGGGAAAAAACATGTACTACCTAATTCTTTCCCCCGCCACCTTACTGAGAATTAGGACAAGTCTTTTGTCTGTCATGGTAAATATATAAATTACAGCTTTTATGTACAAGTACTTTTCAATTTTGCAAAATATAATATAATTAAACATTTTACAAACTACTTTTTTTCAGTAAATCCATCAATTTTACCCTGAAACAAGACTAGTTGGCCTCTAAAACCACACACCCCGTGAGCAGCTCAAGGCCAACCAGGGAGAAATCAAGAAAGTTCTGTTAAACATTTACCAATGACCTAATCTACAGTTTCAGCTTCCTTCTTTGCCTGCGCTATAATTGCCTGAGTAAGATGTGAAGGAACTACATCGTAATGTGAAAGCTCCATCGTATATGAACCCCTGCCGCCCGTCATTGATTTTAGCTCTGTCTCGTAGTTTTTAACCTCATCCATGGGAATACTGGCCTTTAAAACCTGAAGGTCTCCAAACGAATCCATACCCTGTACGCGTCCTCTCCTCGAAGAAAGATTACCTGTTATATCACCCATAAACTCGGAAGGTATGGTTACCTCTATGTTAACCACAGGTTCCAGCAAAACAGGTTTTGCATCGTTAAATGCCAGATTAAATGCCTTTGATGCTGCTATCTTAAAAGCAGCTTCCGAAGAATCAACATTATGAAAAGAACCGTCATATAGTTCGACTTTCACGTCTACTATCGGATTTTTACTTAGAATCCCCTTAGCTATTGTTTCCCTTAAACCTTTTTCCACTGCCGGAATATACTGCGATGGAATTGCTCCACCAACAATTTTGGTTGCGAATTCAAAACCGCCACCCCTCTCTAACGGTTCTATACGCAAATAAACCTCACCATACTGCCCCTTACCTCCGGTCTGCTTTTTGTGTTTATATTGCGCGTTCGCTTTCGTTGTAATCGTTTCTTTGTGAGGAATCTTTGGTTGTCGCGACTCCACGTCAATATCATAACGACTCTTTAGTCTACTCAGGATTACATCCAGGTGCAGATTACTCATACCCGTAACAACTAATTCATGCGTTTGAACGTCTCTTGAGACCTTAAATGTACTGTCTTCAACTACCAGCCTGTGTAGCGTTTCACTTATCTTTTGTTCCGCCCCGCGGCTCTTAGGCTCAATGGCCAGAGACGCCATAGGATTCGGAAATTTAATATCCTTAAACTTAACTTTCACGTGAGGGTCACATAATGTATCTGAAACAGAAATGTCTTCGACTTTTGATATTGTTACAATATCACCAGGTATGGCTCCATTTATTTCCTGCTGTTCTTTTCCGAAAGTCTTAAACATGTGTCCGATCTTTTCATTCTTTTCCGTACGAACGTTATAAACTTCCGGATGATTTTTCAGCTCCCCTGAATAGACTCTAAAGAAACTCAGTTTACCAACAAAGGGATCTGTTATTGATTTGAACACCTGTGCACTGAAAGGAGCGCTCTTTGAGACCTCTATCTCTATCTCTTTCTCTTCCCCTTCCCCTTCTACACTGACGCACATCCGCGCCAAACCTTTTTCAGGTGAAGGAGTAGACTTTGCAATTACACCCACAATCTCTTCGACACCCAAACTCCCCTTGTTCTCACAGCATAAGACCGGTACAATACTACCAGACGCAACAGCAGTGCTAAGGCACCCCTGAAGTGTTTCAACATTTATTTCCTGCCCATCAAGATACTTTTCCAGTTGTTCATCGCACACAGAAACAATTGCTTCAACCAACTTCTCACGGTTCCCACTTACATCACCAATCACATCGCCCGGCACTTCATCCGGCAGGTTTAATATATCTACCACTCCTTTGAAACCTGACCCATGACCTATAGGCAGCATTAAGGGTATACACTCTTCACCAAATGTATTTTGAATAGAATCCAGAAGTGCAGGGAAATCAATATTATCACCATCCATCTTTGCGATTACGACCACTCGAGCCAACCCTGCATCACCGGCAATATCCCACATTTTCTGAGTGTTGACCTGGATTCCACTTGTAGCAGCAATCACTATTACTGCAGTTTCTACGGCACTTAAGGCACCGATCGAACCGTTTATAAAGTCAGGATATCCGGGAGTATCAATTATGTTAATCTCTCTACCTTGCCAGCTGCAATGCAGAATTGAAGAATCGATGGTAGTCTTTCTCTCTTTTTCTTCCGGATCAAAATCTGAAATAGAAGTGCCATCATCAACACTACCTAAACGTTTTGTAGCACCTGCCTTGAAAAGTATACCTTCAACCAGCGAAGTTTTTCCTGACGCACCATGTCCAACAAACGCCACGTTCCTGATATCTTTCGTTTCATATTGTCCCATTGTATGCCTCCATAGAGAGTCCACTCTTGCTTATTTTTATTGCCTCTGACAACGAAATATTACCCGTATAGAGCGCTTTGCCGATAATCATTCCCTCAAGAGAAAAAAGAGATAGCTTCTTTACGTCTT
>Ga0208639_1002339_pt1 | contig 11201 bp, 3 predicted proteins | sample ETNtaG_33_FD_185772 | JGI IMG/M metagenome (GOLD analysis project Ga0208639, IMG submission 185772) | Marine microbial and viral communities from oxygen minimum zone, Eastern Pacific Ocean - ETNP201310SV76 (SPAdes) (version 2) | ecosystem: Environmental > Aquatic > Marine > Oceanic ...
ACCCCCTAAGATACTTAAATCAATAGAACCATCATTTAACCCAAAACAACTAACATCTGAAAATAATGAACTAACTATTAATTCTTGAGGCTCAGTTATGGAAACGTGTATCGGTTCTACTCCACAACCTAAAGTATCTAATAAACTATCGACAATGAAACAATAATAATCACCTACATCTAAATTTATTAAATCTTCTGAAGAAGAAGTAAATCCACTAACAGAATCCCACCAAAAGAAATTATATGGTGGACTACCTCCTACTACAGATAAATCAACTGTTCCGTCTTGCAAACCAAAACAACTAACATCTGTTGAAACAAAAGATCCAGAAGAATTTGTTAAATTAATCTGGTAAGAATAAGAAAAAGAACCCATTAGTGGACATGCGTCATCATACACTGTAACAACAAAGAAAAATGGACTATTTGCCACATCTGATATTGTTGGGGTCCAATTAAAAGTAGCTTGGGGGTTTGATGTACCATTTGAAGAAATATTAAAAAATGCGTTTGGAATAGAATTATTCCAACTCATTGTAAGATTAGTAAACGTAGAAGTAGTAAGTGCATTTATATTAAATGATATAGGAGAAATTCCATCAGTACAGAAATTATATGTAGATATACTTCCTGTTGGATCTGAATCTGCAGAAGCTAAAGTATCTATACCTGTTAAATACGGAGGTGGTTCGGTACAATTTAATACATTTACCTGAATATCCCTAATAATACTACCAATCAAAATACCATTCCTGTATTCCTGAACTCTTATAGCTACTACTGAAGTTAATGGTGATGGTGGATTCATACATAAATTACCAGTTGTGGAATTAAATGTCGTAACCCCACCAACAGGGCTGTTTACAGAATAAATACCATTATATACTACTGTTCCAGAAGATGTAAGAGGTGTAATAAGAGAATAAACTAAAGAATCTCCATCAGAATCTATAGCTCCATTATTATAACAATAAGGCGTATTAGCACAAATATAAGGAACTGGAGGTTGAGAAAATGTAGGAGAATTATTACAATACAGAGTATTATTTAACGTAGCTTCAATTCTTAATTCTTCAGAACCAGGTGCATTAATAGTATTAATCGCATTATTTCTACAACATTCTTCAACAGATAAAATCCAATCAGTACACTTTGAAATAGAAATTGTTCCTACATATGTATATTCTTCAATTCCAATTACAGATCCGCCAGTGCAAGTGGAATTCATTGTAGGGCAAATTGGAGTAATAATTACTCCAGAACCAAGTTGATTTAGAGTGATAGATGAATTAGTCGCACAACTAGCAGAAGAATAATTTAAGGACATAGATCCAGGAGCAGGAATACCATCACAGTCTCTATAAAACTTTACTGTAACTTGATATGTATCTGGAGTACCTCCAGAATAAGTTGTTTGATAAATGTCAGAACATGGTTCTGAAACAGTAAAAGTAGTACTCCCCGAACTTCCTATAGATGGAGATCCATTTGTAAGAGTGCTTCCGGATGTACTAGAAACAGTATAACTACCACCATTCCATCCATCACCAAATGTATCATACCAATTAAATGTATATGTTCCTTGAGGCAAACAGTAAATAGTAAAATACGTATTGTTGTTCGTATAAACCGACCCTTGTCCTCCTTGAGCTACCACAACTCCTGATGAATTTATTATGGTCCAATAACATTCATTTGCCCATGTAGAAGTTTGAATATTGACTGAAATACTTCCATTTCCAATAAGTGTTGTGGTTGGAGTTCCTACAGTACCAGATGAAAGACATTGATAAGAAATGTCCATACCTGCTGCATGAGTAGAGTAAGAATCTACACTATAAACAGATATCAGAAGTAATAAAATTAATCTTTTCACCTTATAAAACTATTAGACAAAGATAGGAAGAATAAAGGAAAAATTAAATTTATTCTTTTATTACCTTTGTTAAATCTAATGAATTCTGAGCGTTCGCAGACAATCCTTTAATATTTTTATGCGAAAAACGGAGGACCTGATCATAATAAAGAGGAATAATAACCGCATTGTCCATTATTATCTGATCAAGTTCATGATACATTTTAGTTCGTTTTTCAAAATCTGGTTCAGAAATTGATTCTTCATATAATTTATTAAATTCTTCATTTTGAAAATGTGTCTTATTTAATCCTTTATTCCAGTTATTCTTACTATAAAATAAAGATAAATAATTCTCTGCATCAGGATAATCCGCCATCCAACTTGCCCTAAAGAAATCTAGTTTTGAATCTGCAACCATATCTCTGTGAGTAGAGGAAGGATTTACGTCAAGAATTAATTCAATACCAATATTTTTCAGTTCACTTTGTATAAATTCGCAAAAAGGCAAATATTCAGATGTTGTATTTAACACAATTGGGTTCAATCCATTTCCATTCGGATATCCCGATAACTCTAAATGTTTTTGCGCTAATTTTCTATCGAAAGAATACCCCTTAACTCTATCAGAAAAAGAAAACATCCCTTTTGGAACAAATCCATTTTCAGCAGCTACTCCAATATTATTTCTCAGAAATTTCACCATTTTCTTTTTGTCGATAGCGTAATTTATCGCTTTCCTTAAGTCCTTATTTCTAGATAGTACAGTATTACCATCCATTAAAAATGCAAGATATTCTGTATTTAAGAATGGTCTAGATTGGAGATTCAACTCATTGCGATATTTCCCTTGTAAAGTTCCGTCTTTATTTAATATTTCATCTTGATACGATTGATCTATCCCTGATATAAAATCAATGTTGCCCTGTAAGAAACTAAGAAACTCTGACTGTTTATCTTTTATAAATGTTATAGCAACAGCGTCCAAATATGGTAATCTCTCTCCATCTTCCATCTCAAAATAATTTGGATTCCTTCGTAAAACTAGTTTAACTCCTTCTTTCCAAAACTGAAACTTAAATGGACCTGTACCTATTGGTTGAGAACGAAAATCTCGTCTACCCGCAAGTTCATGAGGAACAACACTACAATATTGCATAGAAAGCAAAGAGATAAAAGGTGGAAATGGAGTTCTTAAATTTATTACTAAAACACTATCATTGACTGCTTTATAATCCTCTACACGATCAAAAACCCATATTCCTGGTGATGCCAATTTCTCACTTAATAATCTGTCAAATGAATAAACAAAATCAGAAGCAACTACTCTCCTACCCTTTCCGTTTTCAAAAACACTATGATCATGAAAAAAAACATCAGTTCTTAAATTGAAAATATATCTTTTTCCATCTTCAGAGATCTCCCATTTTTTTGCAACAAGTGGAGAAACATCAAGATTATCGTTCATTTTAACTAATGAACTAAAAATTTGAGAAGTAGCCCAGATAGTTGCCTTATCTTTTGAGAAGGCAGGATCTAAAGTGGAAATTCCGTTAGATTCATTATATTTAAAAATAGAGAGATGAGAATTATCGTATTTACTATTGCAAGCAAATAAAAAAGACAATAAAAGAAAAAAGCCGACCCTCCACTTCATTTATTAAAGTTTTAAGTCGGCTAATTTAAGTAATAAATATCGTATTACTTCATTAAGTTGAGTTCTCCATTATAAACCCAAGGTTTCTCATTGTAATCAGTTACGTAAATATGATACATATAAGTACCATTTTCAATTACGTCACTTAAACGATTTATTTTTCCATCCCATCCAAACTCAATATTATCTGAAACATAAACTAATTCGCCCCATCTGTCATAAATTTTCATTTCAAAATTAGATATCCCGCTACCTTTTGCTAAAAACACATCATTTAGTCCATCTCCGTTTGGAGTAAAAGCTGTCGGAACAAATACTGAAAATTCATCATCAACCTGTACAGAATGAATAACCTCATCATAACATCCAAAATCATTTTCAACATAAAGTAAAACATCATAAGTTCCAGAAATGTCAAATGTTATAGTAATCTCATCATCTGTAGAATTAACAATTCCATTGTCAAAATCCCATTCAAAAAACAGATCTTCATCAGAGTAATTTACAAATGTAACGTCCGATTCTAACAAAGAAACTCTATTATCAGTCATATCAAAAGAAGCTGTTGGATTTTCAGACACCTGAAGATATTCTAATTTTGTAATAGAATTCTCACATCCAAATTCTGTTTCTACATCTAAAGAAATATCATATATCCCAGAATGTTTGTAAGTGTTTTTAGGATTTTTTTCTTCTGAAGTATTTCTATCTCCAAAATCCCAATTATATGAAATAATATTTCCATCAGTAATTGTGTTGTCAACAAAATTCACCTCAATGTCTTCACAAACCTCTCTATCAACTAAGAAGTCCACTTTCGGAATAGCGTAAATATGAATATCTTTTTGAAATATAGATAAACAATTTTCTACTGATCTTACAGACAAGGTTACAGGATATACGCCTGAACTAAACACATTCGAAGGATTCATATAGTTAGATGTATTTCCTTCAGAGAAATCCCAATCATAACTTAGTATACTTCCTGTCGGAACACTACTACTATTTATAAATTGAGTTTGATCTCCTTCACAAATTCTTTCTACTGTGAAATCAACTGTCGGTAAAGGATTTACTTCAGCAATTCCACTCATTGAGTTAGAACATCCATAAATAGAAGTTGCTGATAAATTAACATTAAATGTACCAAAAGTATTATATATATGATCAGTAAACTGATCGTCTGAAAGGATGGTATTATCACCAAAATCCCAACTCCAGATACTAATTTCATCATCTTCCAGACTTGTAGAAGCTTCGAATAATGTTCTTTCGCCTGCACATTGCGTTGAAACACTAAATTCTATCTCAGGGATTTCATGTACAGTAACTTCTTTTGTAATAATGTTTACACACCCATTACTAGATTGAACAATTAATGTAGAGTTAAATACACCTGAAGATGAGAATTGACAAGTAGGATCCATGTCAAATGATGATTGATATCCATCTCCAAAACTCCACATAGAAGTAATAACACTATTCTCAGATAGATTTGTAAAATCAGTTTTTTCACCAAAACAAACCTCATCAGTAGAGAAATCAACCAATGGCAAAGGTAAAACCTCAACAGTCTGCTGAATAGAATTATCACATCCATTATCTAGATTCGTTACTAATAAATCAACTACATATACTCCTGTTGTGTCAAATTCAAAAAACGAATTCTGAGTATAAAGATTTTCTCCCAAAATAGTCCATTCCCAATCAAATGCAATTGCACTGATTCCTGAATTTCCGAAAAACTCCATGCTATCTTGGTAACACATTTTATCTGTAATGAAAGATGGCTGTGGTATGTCATTATCTACCTCAATAAGAATTGAATCCGTACCAAAACACATTCCGTCAGAATTTGTTACATAAAACATAGTAGAAATAGAAGGGAACATAACTGTAGAAAATGAATTTAAATCAGTAATAAATGGTGAATTATCCCAAAAGTAAATTGTTCCATTTCCGTTTGCAGTTACTCCAACGCTATCACCATTACAAATAGTATTATCAATCCCAGCGTCTACAATTATTTCTCTTACCTGAATTGAATCTTCAGAAGGAAGCATTAACTGACAAGAAGAACTGTTTTCAATAATAAGTATCGGATGAAAGTAGTCACCAGAAGTATAAGTATGTGTAGGATTACTATCAGTTGAAAAGAAACCATCACCGAAATCCCATAGGTACAGGTCAGTATTCTGAACATTAGCAACAAATTCCACATCATCATCTTTACAAATTACACTTTCAGAGAAAGTAAAGTCACCTGTTGGCCCAAAAATTGATATTAAATCAACAAGAACCAAAGTATCTTTACAGGCAAAATTATCTTCAATAATTAATTGCACATCAAATGCGTCAGAATAAGTATATAAATGTGAAGGATCTGACTGATTTGAAGTTTGTCCATCACCAAAATCCCATGTGTAACCCGTAATATTACCTGATGACTGATTTGTAAAAGTAGAAATTAGAGGAGGACAATTTGAACTAACTGATGAGGATACAAAATCAGCTTCCACATCCTGAACCTCAATAAATGTGAAGTTATCAATTAATGAACATCCAAATGTATCTGTAATAATTAACATTAAAGGATATACACCAATATTATTATATGTATGTAGTGGATTTTTTTCTGTTGAAATAGTACCATCACCAAAATCCCAATGGTACACTAAACTCATTCCTTCTGATAAATTAGTAAATGAAACTTCTGTGTTGTTACAAATCTGATTATCACTAATTGAAAAATCTAATTCAGGATGTTGAAATTGAACATATTCTTTTCTTTCTAAAGTATCTTTACATCCATTTATTGAAACAGAAAATAAAGTAATATCATAAATACCCTCTAATAAGTAAACATTTGTTGGGTTATTTTGAGTAGAACTATTTCCATCTCCAAAATCCCAAATAACATTTGAAGTTACGGAAGAAAGATCCTCAAAATCAACTGTTAAAGTATTGCATCCTTGAACATTTGTAATTGCAAAATCTGTTTCAACTTCAGTAACACGGAACATATCTTCAATAACTAAAGTGTCTTTACATGTATGGTCGTCAGTTATCATTAAAGTAACATCATAAACTCCTGGTGTATCATATAGATGGTCTTGTCGGTTTACTCCAAGATAACCATCTCCCCAATCTACTCTATAGTTTCTTACATTTGGAGATATAATATCAATATAAGAACGTTTTATTGGTAAACACACAACCGAATCCTCTAAGGAATTATTAGGGTTTATAAAGTAAGTGAAATCTGCTTCAGGAAAAAATACATTTACTTGTGTTGTATATTCATGAGTACAAAGTGTAGCATTATTAGTTACTCTTAAAGATACATTATAAACTCCAGTAGTAGAGTAACTGTGTATCGGATCAAAATCTGTAGAAGTAAACCCATCTCCAAAATCCCATTCTACTACATCTGCTCCAACAGAATGATTTAAAAAATCTACCATTAATGGTTCAACGCAATTATATTTTGCTATAAAAAATGAAGATGGTTCAATAATTTCAATATAATAATTCTTAATTAGAGTATCTGTACATATTCCCTCTCCAGTAATTAATGTCACATCAAAATTCCCTGTCAGATTGTATTGATAAGTAGGATTCTGAGTTGTAGAAGAACCTCCATCTCCAAAATCCCAAACCCAATTATTTATTACAGCTGAAGAGCTTGACAAATCAGTAAAAGTAATTGTTTCACCAGCACAGCTAACTATTCTATCTACAGTAAAATCTGCAGTCGGAGGACCAGTTGTTTTTATAAAAGAAGGAAATAATACTTGATTTGAACATCCCATTGAATTTTCAATATTTAATGTTATATCAAATACTGATATGCCATTAAATTGATGATTTGGGTTTTGTGTAGTGGAAGTAAAACCGTCTCCAAAATCCCATAGGTAAGAAACTATAGAGGAAAAAGAATTACTACTGTCAGAAAATGAAACTATGTCGGATTCGCAAATAATTGAATCAGAAACTGAAAAATCTACAATTAGTTCATCTGTAATAATATAGTCCAATTCAGTTAAAACAGAAGTGCATCCGTTTATATCTGAAACTTCTAATTCTACATAAAATTCCCCAAACGTATCAAATTCAATAACTGGGTTCTGTAGAATTGAAGAATCTCCATTTTCAAAAGTCCATTTCCATGAATTTGCATTGATGGTATTGTCGTCAAACTGAACTAAAAATGGCACATCACAACTATAATTCTCATTAGATGTAAAAATAATATCTGGATCAGGAAATACTTCAATATAATTAGTCATAGTTTTCGTTTCAACACATTCACCTTGTATACTAGTTGTAAGTGAAATATCAAAATTTCCTGAGGATGAAAACATATGTGTAGGATTTTGTAAAGTAGAAATTGTTCCGTCACCAAAATCCCAGACCCAAGAGTCTAAAGAGTTGGGAGTTAAATCTGCAAATAATATAGTATCATCTTTACAAATCTGACTTATATTAGAAGTAAAATCAGGAATAATTGTAGCTCCAACTTCAATCAAATTATTGATAATCAAAATATCAGAACAAAATCCATTATCTGCAACTAATGTAACATCATATATTCCAGAATAATAATTATGATTAGGATTTTGTTGAGAAGAAGTATTTCCATCTCCAAAATTCCAATCATAGCTAGTAGCAAACTGAGAATTATTCTGAAAACTAATTATCTCAGAAGCATCGCATGAAGTCGTAATATCGGAGGTGAAATCAGCGACAGGGACTTCTTTTGCATCTATTAAATTATTTATTATTACCAAACTTTCACAACCTTTATCATCAATAACTGATAAAGAAACTGTATATAATCCAGATTCTTCATACTCATAGGTTGGATTCTGAATATTACTACTTCCTCCATCACCAAAATCCCACATCCAAGAAACAATATTGTTTGAATAATTAGATTCGTCCAAGAAATCTACCTCAAACGGAACACAAAAAGTAGTAATACCTACAGATAAATCTGCTAGTGGTTTTTCATATACCTTAATATAATCAACAACAGTACTAATATCATTTGTACTTGCATCTGAAACAGTTAAACTAATTGTATAGAATCCAGAAACAGGGTAAATTACTACCGGATGTTGCTGAGTAGAAACAATACCATTTCCAAAATCCCATAGCCATGCGTTCGGGTTTCCGGTTGACAAGTCTTCAAACTCGACCACAAGGGAACCGCATCCAGAATTAGAAGTTGCTGTCGTAAAATCAGATACTACTTGTGAAGTTGTACTTTTACTGGCCAACATGAATACGAGAATAAGGAAATAGTAAGAACAATTATTACATTTTAATTGAATTTTTTTAAGAAAGAATCGTAGTAAAATTAAAGTCATATCTTTTGGGTTTTGGTTTAACATCTAGTTTTTGGAGAACTTGTTATTAAAAACGGAGAGAAATAAAGAAGGTTACAAAACGACAATAATTTTTTGTTTTCCTACCTTTGCGAAATGTTTAATGGCAAAACTTCTGCTTTCTATACTTTGGGTTGTAAGCTCAATTTTTCCGAAACTTCTACTATTTCAAGGCATCTAAAAGAAATAGGTTTTGTAAAAAATGAATTTAATGATGGTGCTGATTTATTTGTAATAAATACTTGCTCTGTTACTGAAAATGCAAATAAAGAATGCAGAAGAATTATTCGTAAAGCTAAAAAAATATCTCCAAATTCTTTTGTTGTTGTAACAGGATGTTTTGCTCAGTTAAAACCAAAATCAATGTCTGAAATAGAAGGAGTAGATATGGTTTTAGGTGCAAACGAAAAATTTAATTTACCAACTTTATTAGTAGATCTAAACAATAAAAATAAAAGTGAAATTCATGGTTGTGAAATTGAAGATTTAAATTATTATTCTTCCTTTTCAATGGAAGAAAGAACCAGATCTTTCCTAAAAATACAAGATGGATGCGACTATCCTTGTACCTATTGTACTATTCCTCTTGCTAGAGGAAAAAGTAGATGCGATACAGTAGAAAACATCTTAATTAACGCAAGTAAAATTGCAAAAAACGGAATAAAAGAAATTGTTATTACTGGAGTCAATATTGGAGAATTTATAGATCCTAAAACAAATGAGAATTTCTATAATTTAATAAAAAAACTAGAAGATGTTGACGGAATTGAAAGATACAGAATATCCTCTATTGAACCAAACCTTATTACTGATGAGATTATTAAATTTGTGAAACACTCAAAAAAGTTTATGCCTCATTTTCACATCCCATTACAATCTGGAAGTGATGAAATATTAGGTAAAATGAAGAGAAGATACAACGCTCGTCTTTATAAAGAAAAAGTACTTAAGATTGCAAAAGAAATACCAGAAGTATGTATTGGTGCAGATGTAATTGTTGGATTCCCTGGAGAAACTGATGAACTTTTTAACTCTACACTTAATTTTATAAAAGACCTTCCTCTCTCCTATTTGCATGTGTTTACATATTCTGAGAGAGATAACACTATGGCTATAAATTTTGATGGTGTAGTAAGTAAACAAGAAAGGTCGGAAAGAAGTAAAATGCTCCGTATTCTATCTGAAAAATTGCAAAGAGCACACTACGAGAGGTTTCTTGGTACTACACAAACCGCACTTATGGAAAGAGAGAATAAAAACAGCTTTCTTTTTGGATATACAGATAATTATATTAAAGTCAGAATTCCTTTTTCTAAAGATTTTGTTCAACAGAAACTAAAAATTACACTACTTTCGCATGACGAAAACGGAAATGTAAAATCAGAAATTAACAAATAAAATATGTACCCTACTATTAGTCATCTTATTAACGACCTATTCGGAATTAACATTCCATTACCAATACAAACTTTCGGATTTTTTGTAGCTCTTGCTTTTATAATAGGTGGATTAGTTGGTCTTAAAGAGATGAAAAGAAAAGAAGAGGAAGGATTAGTATCTTCTTTTAAGACAAAAATAAAGATTGGAGAAGGAATTACTACTTATGAGATTTTAAGTTCTGTAATTGGTGGTTTTATTATTGGTTTTAAATTAATACACGCCTTCAGACACTATCAGGATTTAGTAGATGACCCTCAGGGATTTATCCTTTCTTTGGATGGAAGCTTAATAGGAGGGATATTAATTGCAGCTATCTCAGTATACTTAAAATATAAGGAGAAAGAAAAAACAAAACTAGCTAAACCTAAATTGGTAGAAAGAACAATATTCCCTCATCAATTAGTTGGTAATATGATAATGATTGCAGCTATATCTGGTATTATTGGAGCTAAGATTTTTGCTAATCTGGAAAATTGGGATGAATTTTTAAATGATCCTTGGGGTCAGCTATTTTCTTTTAGCGGACTAACTTTTTATGGAGGTCTCATTCTTGGAACTCTTTCTGTAGGATATTACGCAAAGAAAAACAATATAAAACTAATGCATTTAGCCGATGTATTTGCTCCTGTACTTATTTTGGCTTATGGAATTGGAAGAATGGGTTGTCATTTGAGTGGCGATGGTGATTGGGGAATAGTCAACACTGCCTCAAAACCAGAATGGATTAGCTTCTTGCCAGATTGGATGTGGAGTTACAACTATCCCAACAATGTAATAAATTCGGGAAAGCATATACCTGGATGTGAAGGAAATTTCTGTAATCAGCTTGCAGATAATGTATATCCTACCCCATTTTA
>Ga0208639_1002354_pt1 | contig 11153 bp, 7 predicted proteins | sample ETNtaG_33_FD_185772 | JGI IMG/M metagenome (GOLD analysis project Ga0208639, IMG submission 185772) | Marine microbial and viral communities from oxygen minimum zone, Eastern Pacific Ocean - ETNP201310SV76 (SPAdes) (version 2) | ecosystem: Environmental > Aquatic > Marine > Oceanic ...
TCCACCTCAGCACCGCTCACAGGGCCGTAGGCATCGTAAGACAGTGCACTCACAGTGTATGGTGAATCAACCGACATGGTTTCATCTTGGTCGACCAGAACACCGAGGGCGGAGCCGATGAATGTCTCATCAACACCCTCGTAAATCAGTGCTTCAAGCATGCTTGGGCGCAGCGAATCAATTTCGATTCTTGCGCTCGAGACTTCGTCAGCATAGGCGTAGTTTTCCATCGGCTGGTTGAATGACCAAATTGTATCAGAGATTGAATCAGCCGTCAAACGACCGACGTATGTATGACGATCATTGTCCCTCTGCATCAACTGAGTTGATTCAACATGTATTCCCGAGGAATCGGTCATTGTCATCGTAAACGATTCTGGGTACTTTTCATCATCGCCTGGTCCATCGAAGCGCATATTGATTCCGAGGTCAAGCACGTGAGGGTTGTACTCAGTGGTCTCAACATCATACAACTCTTCAAAGATAACGACTGCAGGGCCATTGTCATTCTGACCATCCCCATCTTCATCTTCCCATTCTGGATACCATTCGCTTTCACGCTCTCCCCCAGAGGCGTTGGCCATCCATGAACCGAAGTCGCCAAGTGCCTGTCCAGCTGATTCCCACGCAGGGTCTTCAAACGAACTCATGAGGTGGTCGAAACAGTCCTCAGGTAGAGAATTGAAATCATCGAATGCATCGTTAACCCACGAGTCACTGGATTCCATGTTGGCAGTCCATGCCTGCCCCTCTGGTGTTTCCATGAGTTGCTCATATTCCCAGATAAACTCATCTGGCATTTCATCACCATCTGTGTCAACAGCCTCCACATCCTGAATCACAAATCCAACAACGAGTTTTTGCATTGCGGTCATGTTGTCAATGTCTTCGTTCATTAGAGGTTCAAGATACGCTTCTATTCCAGCGATAATCGCCTCTGGATGAACTGAGACAGAGAGGAGAGCGATATTCTTCATCAGCGTCTGTGCCGCTTCGAATTGCTTGGTACCGTTTGCTAGGTCATCCAAAGCATCTTTGAGAGCACTCCACTCATCACTGCCGAGCATGGCATTGTATGCATTTTCAAATTGTTCAGTTCCTTCAAATCGAGTGAAGTTCTCAATCGGATCGAAGGTCATCATGTAGTCTGCCATCTCATCGAAATCATTCATCGTTCGGGGCAGTGGGAATTCATTGAGATAGGTCATCAACCCAGACATCATTGCAAGAGCGGCATCGACATCCTCAGAATCGAGGAACTCCATCAAGAATTCAAGGAATGTGGCTCCGTCAGACAAGTCGTACCCGTCTGCTGCATCCAGCATTGCTTGCCAACTACCGGGTCCACTACCATCGGTCGCAGCATCCACGAATGCTGAGAATCCACCATTGGAAAGAACCTGCATCTCCAGAACATCAAACTCACCTTGGATTTCGGCGGTTGGATTTGCAGTATCCCAAGCATCATCGATGGCCTGCAAGACGGTTTCGATTTCATATCGGAAGACTTCTTGCAATTGTGTGGGGGTATCGGTGGCCTGCATCATCCCATGTTCTGCTGTAAATTCAGCGATATATACGCCACCGACTTCGGCGACAGGCAAGGTGAAAATTCCGTCCCAGATGGCCGTATTTGCATCATCCTCGTGCACACCAGTTTTTGTCAGAACCACAGTTCCAACCAAATCGCCTACAGTCGAGGATGGATTTCCAAATTCACCGAGCAAATCCATGGGCTCAATATCCATTCGCAATATGTCGGCGGTGACAATCGTCTCGCTTGTATGGCCCCGTGTCAGGGCTTGTACTTCGACATCCCCACCCACACTCACCAGTTTGGTGATAACAGAGCCATCAATGCTCAATGTGTCATCGTTTCCATAGTTGTCGTTGGGTGCTGGGATGCCGGGATATCCGGAAATCATCGGTTGCAAGGACATGCAAGCCAGCAGGGCCATAATCAGAACAGCAGTTCGCTTCATACCCTTCAAAGGCATATCGGCCGTATTTGATAGTTTTCTACACATTCTATCTACGATAGAATTCGATTAATTTTCAGAAATTGAAATTGCAAGACGTAAATCGCCCGCCTCATCTACCAGAGATGCGCACCCTCTGTCTGACAGATCAATTTCGGTCCATGTCCCAGACACAGGTGTGAAAGATGTGCTTGGCAAAGCCAGAGATTCTAGATAGATGCCCATGGGCGCTATTGAACTCGAACCTGCACCCACGATCGACCAAGCTTGGGCTGATGAGACAGACTGATTTTCATCAAAGCACCAAGCATGTAAATCGGATTCCTCATCACTGAATTCAAGCAATTCTCTGATTTGTTCGGTCTTTGTGGGTGATTCTTCAGTACTTGACACGTTTTCAAGTTCAACCCATGTACTTGGATGTTGAATTTCCACAGGTGGAATCACTGGTTCAAGAACAGATGTAAGGTCAATGTCAGGCTGTGAGCCGGAATGACAGGTGAAAGTGTCGGGAAGACATCCCTGAACATGGCGTGAATTATCGAGAAGCGAATCGATTAGAATCCATGGTCCAGTGCGGCTTTCATTCTCTGCAAATGCGGCATTGAATCGATTTTCGGGTTGCCACATTGGTGGGTTGTGCACAATCATGATGTCCCATTGAGTCGAGAGACTTCCTGCATCCCAGTCAATGGTTAACCATTCACGTTGAATCAGGCTCTCGCCCACGAATTCACGCAGGTGCAAGACACTCAATTGCGCCTCCACCCGGCCCATTCCCCCCGGCCCACCTTGCAATTGGGTCACATTGACTTGGCCTTGCATTGAGACTCCTGTACAATTTGAGCAATCCGCACTGACGACACCTTGGACTTGCAGATCCACAGTTGCTTTCGCTCCTCGGTCATAATCATTCAACCCCAATGCATTCATTGAAGCCCGGGTCGAAAGCGTCACATCACCAGACATATGGGTGACTTCAAGATCAACCTGAGGTCCAACTTCGGGCTCTAAACCAATAGAAATAGTCGCGAGTACGACCAGCCCCAAAACAAACCATTCGGTCGAGGGGGACATTGTATCATTCATCACTCGGATACTTCCTCACAAGGCACTCCCTGTGCTCTTGTGCATGTACTCGTCCTACACAGTGGTGTTTAACCAATTCGCGTGTACGAATCGGTTTCACGAGATCTTCTGAATCCGTTCCGGGCCAACCCATTCGTCCCAACTCGAATCGAACCCAACATAGTGAATCAGATACTTCTGACCAGCGACTTCGCGAACCAAGGCATCCCACCATTCACCCTTCCACTCAACTTTGACTTGTTCCTCGGTAGAGTATGGATTGTTGAAGGGGTGATCTGCGGGGGGTGTTATCCATCCAGTAGGTCCAACGACATACATCGTGTTCCTTGTTTCTACACGAGCCGTTGCTCTTTCGTCATACGTAATCCCTAGGATGCTGGATGAACGAACCGGTCCTTCACCAAGTTTAGGGTGAGCGTATGCATATCCTTTCAGATTCCCTTCGATGATTTCAGCATCTCGAATGATGACTTCGACTTTGTGTTGAGTGGGCTCAGCATCGCTATCTGAACTCACCATGTATTTGGCCAGTTCACGATAATCAATTTCGGAATCCATTCCGATTCCAAGGGCAGCGAATTCTTCCAACACATCATCCACTGCAATCGGTTCATCCCCAATCTCAGTCAAAATCTCAAAGTATTTCTGAGCAGATATGGTTCCAGTTCCATTCTCATCGAACACCTGGAACGCTTCGATCAATTCTTGTTCAGCACCAACGACATTTTCTACATATTCTTGGACTTCCGCAGAATCTTCTTGCATAGGTTCGATTCGACCCCATTCTACGTTGTCCTCAACATCTCCATCGTCAAAGTGAATCATGAACGTGTGGTCATCATGTTCTGTAGCGATACGACCTGGATAGTAGTGCCCGTAGTTCTTCCAATTCACGAGAACACGGTCTCCTGCGCTAAATGGTGGGGCTGCGGGCCGAATGGTTCCTGGTGCTGACCCAATCACAACAGCGTGCTTTGTTTCAACTCTGGTGCTCTTAGGGACTTCAATACGATAGGTGCCATCATCATTGATGCCGACCACTGTGCATCTGTCTAGCCAGCGTGCATTGGTTGGACTGTGGTATTCCACATGATCTCCAACACTGAATGAAGCCGGCAATTCAACTTCTGGAGTGGGTGGAGGCGCAGCAGGTGCTGTAGGTGTCGTATTCACCATGCCCATTTGCTGTAGTGCGGCAATGACGGCTGTTGTCACAGCTGCTGGATCATTGTTGATGACCGTGCTGTGGACCACATCCCCACCAATCACAGAATCCTGCATGTAGAGTGCTTGCTCGCTAGGTGCAGCCACCTCTTCAGCAGCAGGCGGTGCAGGAATCCATTCTGTACCAGTCCACATGAATTTTCCATCAGGACTGTATACGGGGTCAGTCATGGTTTTCAGAACGCACCATTCTATTTGGACTCATCACAGCATCAATTACTGAATGAGGTGGGCATTCCCGGGGTGGACATCCGTTTCACCACAGGAGAATGCACCCGTCTCCTCCACCCCGGTTCTCCACGGCATCATTGGCTTCGGGTAGGGCTGCTCCATTCCTGGCCTGACCTAATCCCCCGATAATTGAATCACTATTTTCTTCCGAATACAGTTCTCCAAAACCACGATCTCATGAAGGCGAGGCATCAACGTCCACAGATGCGTCCTGCGATGCTCGGTTTTGTCGCCCCCGGGCGTTCGGACCGCCATGTTGCGATTTGCGATACAGGGGACGCCAGCCCCCCTCCTAGCCCAACATTAGGGCCAATGCGGGCCCATATCAAACCAACGGTCAGGCTTCGGCCTCATATTTTGAGGGACATCCGGTTTTGATTTCATAGGCATGCATGATCCATCCCTCTCCATTTGTTGCCAATTCACCTCGAACAGAGATGGTTTTCCCCTCCTCCACGCCTGAAGGTAAAGCAGCCCCACTGTAATCGATGATGAGGCTGTCACTTTCCCCGATTAAGATTAGAGAATGATTCTCCAAGTCGAGGAATTCTGTCGTCCCATGTAATCGAAACGTATCGCCCTCATACTGTTCAGGGGATTCCATCAATTGGTCAACAGACAAATCAACTTCAGGTTCAACACTAATCATCATCAAACCCAATAGTGCTGCAATCAGGCCCAAGGTGACCATTATTCGCACCCTACGTTCCAATCACTCAACTCCGGTGTGCGTGACCCACTGCTTCGGCCAAACTCTGATATCCATGCGCTGCAAGTTTTCGATTTAGACCTTTGTTGATGGCCTTGTTTACACCGGGCCCCTCGAATACCAATGCACTGTAGAGTTGCAACAGGCAAGCCCCGGCTCCAATCTTTTCCCAAGCACTTTCGACATCAGAAATCCCACCTACGCCCACTATGGGCAATGCTCCTTTGGTGTGAGCATACAACAGATGGATGACTTCAGTGGAACGAGTTCGTAGAGGTAGTCCCGACAATCCACCTGATTGATTCATCACCTTATCTTCAGCCGGTCGAGACGTGGTCGTATTTGTCGCAACAATGCCTGCACACCCTTGAGCAAGTGCAGAATCAGCAACCGTTCTCAATTGGTCATCCGACAAATCTGGAGACACCTTCACGAGAATGGGCTTCTGGTTCGTACCTGCTGCTTGCGCTGCACGTGAATTTACTTCATTGCATGCTGTGAGGATACGATCCAATTCGGAGCCCGCTTGTAATTCACGGAGGTTGGGTGTATTGGGACTTGAGACGTTGACAACAAACAAATCTGCGAATTCCCATAATCGCTCCATGGTCCCCGAGTAATCTTGTTCAGCCTCATCGTTGGGCGTAATTTTGCTCTTGCCGAGATTGATTCCAACAGGAATAGATGCCCATTTTTTCGCCTTTTGCTTTGCCAATGATTGTGACATAGCCTCAGAACCAGGATTGTTGAACCCCATCCGATTGATGAGCGCCCCGTGTTTCGTGCTCCGGAACATTCGTGGTTTCGGATTTCCATCTTGTGCATGCAAGGTGACGCCGCCAATCTCAATCCAACCAAATCCAAGGTTCTCCCAATTTGGGATATTTTCACCCTTCTTATCCATCCCAGCTGCTAGCCCAATTGGATTGTCAAACTGAAGTCCAAAAGACTCAGTAGGTACCGAAGGAGATCCGAACAACATTCTCAACAATGAACGATATCCAGGGATATAGGTGGATCTAATGCGGATATTTTTCATCACAAGTGAATGGAAAGTTTCGGAACTGAGTGGTAGAACAGCCATCATCGGCCGCACGAATACCCGCCACAATAGCCCCATTCAGACCAGCGGGCCCGGCCGACATCCTTCAAGGGTTCCGTCCCTTCGCAGGTCCAATGGACGCGATGACCCCGTGTATTGCCGAGGCGGCACGTCGATTACTTCGCACTGAAGGCACATCCCTAGTCGTGCCTGAAGATTTGTTTGACGAGGCTGTTCAACTAAGTTTAGCCATTAGTGATGGTATACCCAAAATGATTCGCGAACCGACAATATCAATTGGTCATGAAAATCGAATCGAACTTGAAGGATTATCACAACTTGGTGGGGAAGAACCACCCATTGATATTTGTTGGATTCCTACAACTTCAGAAACCCTACATTCTGTGTGGTCAATATGGACCAATCAGATTCAGGATTTGATGACAGCAGGATACCCTGGATGTGTGGGTTGTGGAGGGCCCGGTTCCGAGGGTGATTGGGATGAGTTGGCTTCGCGCGCGCGCACACGCGTGAACTGAGGGGTTACGTAGTAACCCCATAGAAGATGCTCACTTTGCAATTCAACGCAGCGTTTATGGAGGGCTCAGTGTCGGCCTTCGTCCGGATGGGGATATAATGGACATGCTAATTGTTGAATCAGGGGCTAAATCAAAGACGATTCAGAAGTACCTCGGAAAGGGGTGGATTGTAGATGCTTGTAATGGCCATGTTCGAGACCTCCCTACAAGTCGAGATACGAAGGAAGGGAAGAAGGCAATGTGGGCTTCGACAGCCGACAAATTGCCAACACCATCATGGGAATGGACAGAGAAGTCTGAGCGCCACATTGGCAAATTGCTGACGAAAGCCAAAGACAAGAATGTTGAGAATATTTACATTGCAACCGACCCAGATCGAGAGGGTGAATTCATCGCTTGGCAGTTGGTGCAAATTTTTTCTGAAAAAGGGCATGAGAATATTTGGCGCATTACATTCAATGAAATCACAAAAACGGCTGTTCAAACGGCAATTGATGGCCGAGGTCAAGTCAATCAGAATTTGGTTGAAGCAGCAATGGTTCGCCGATTCATGGACAGACTTGTTGGTTTCCGAGCCTCTAAATTCAGCCGTTCTTGGTCATTACCTGCCATGGGTCGTGTTCAAACACCCACATTAGGGTTCATTGTCGACAAGGAACTTGAGCGTGAGGCGTTCGTTCCACAACCCTATTTCGCAGTATATGCCGATGCTGGAGGTCTTCGTTGGAACGCAAGATTCCACGACAAGGATGATACAGATGCTTGGGTAGATGACAAAGGAAAGTTCAATGCAGAGCGCACCAACGACGGAGATCTTGCGAATAATGCATATTCTGCAGCTGCAAGCGGGCTCACTATCGCCTCGGTCGAACCCGGCCAGTACCAACGCAACCCTAGCCCACCATTTACCACAGACACTCTTCTGATGAAGGCTGGTTCCGAAATGAGTTGGAACCCTCGTCGTACAATGAAAATTGCAGGGGAATTATACAATGCAGGTCACATCACATACATGCGAACTGATTCAACTCGAACAAATGCCGGTGCCCGTGAAGACATCAAAGCACATATTCGCGAAACATGGGGTGAGGATCATATCGGCAAGGGAGCATTGGGCAAGGACGCAAAGTCCGGCTCAGGAAACGTCCAAGATGCTCACGAGGCCATCCGCCCCACACGCCCCAAGTCCAACTCGCCCGAAGGCCTCAGTGCCGAACAAGCCCGCCTTTATCGTTTGATTTGGGCACGCTTTGCTGGCAGCCAAATGAATTCAAGTCGATACGATCGATTTTCGATGACTGCCGAAGCAGCAGGTTTCAATCGCCCCTTCTCAGGCACCGCCTCATGGCGGATTCATCGTGGCTGGGAGGCTGCATTCGAAGGGATTCGCAAAGAACCCGCCACAGCCCCACCCTCGTTTGACGCAAGTGTTGGAACAGCCCTTACCCTTGATGTGGTCGATGACGAATCGGAAAACCCTTGCCTCAGAGAAGATGAAACAACACCGCCACCTCGCTACAAGCAACATTCACTCGTTCAACAAATGAAGAAAGAAGGCATTGGTCGCCCCTCGACCTATGCGGCAACCATCAGTAAACTTCTGACTCGAAAGTATATTGTTGAGGAAAGTGGTTCACTTCAACCTTCGACAGAGGGACGGACACTTTGGTTGGAGGTAGCACCTCACTATGATCGTAGCAGTCACGGAATCGAAGGTCACCTTTTTGGAACAAACTTCACCGCAGAAATGGAAGCAAATTTGGATGCAATTGAAGATGGAAATACATCAGCACCAGGGGAATGGCACACATTCGCTGAACATTTCCAAGCCTTGCATTTGGCGGCACTCGAAATAAAAAAGCAGTCACCTACACCAAAGCAACTCGATTATTTTGGTCGAATCACCCGGAGTTTATCCGATGAGCAAATCACCACATACACTGGCGGTAAAGCACCTGAAGAAATGACCGGGTCCGAAATCCGAGTCATTCTAGATGTGATTACCAAGGCACACCCAGCTGAAACTCAACCTGCTAGCGAAAAGCAAACGAAGTGGATTGCATCGATGGCAGGAAGTGTGGAATTATCTGAATCAGATGCATGTGCATTGGTGGCTGTAAGCAATTATGGTGAACTAACTGGCGGCCGCAAAGGAAGTGCCAGCAAACTAATTGAACAACTTCAGGAATTAACGAAGCATATCCCTCGAGATGCATCTGAAAAACAAATCAATTGGATTAATACACTCGCGACAAGGGCCGAAATGACTGAATCTGAAGTTTGCGCACTTGTTGATGCTGCTAAATTCACAGATCTCCAGGGTGGTGCAGGTGGTACTGCGAGTAAATTGATTACAATTCTAAAAAAGCGGACTGGTAGTACTGGGAAAAAAGGCAAATCAAAGAAGTCTTGATTGTGAAGGGCGAATCCTGATAGGTCACCTACGATGTCTTGTAGACATGAGTGCCCATGATTACGATGTCATCATCGTGGGCGCTGGTCCAGTAGGTGGGCACCTAGGACGTATTTTATCAGAAAATGGCTTGCATGTTCTGCTTCTCGAAGAACATCGGGAGATTGGCAAACCATTCCAGTGCGCAGGACTGGTGACACCGGCTGCGATGGACAGAGTAAACTTACATCACACCATTTTGTCAGATGTGTGGGGGGCCCGAATTCACAGTCCCGGTGGTCGTCCAGTTGAAATTGGACAACCCTCAACAATTCGCACTCATGTTGTTTGCCGTAAGTTGTTTGATGAGGGCTGTGTCCGCCAAGCCATTGAAGCCGGCGCAACATTGTGGGTTGATTCCAAACCCACAGATGCAGTCGTAGATTCCACAGGAGTTTCGGTCACAATCGATCGGGAAGGCCAATTACAGACTCTACGAGCAAAGTTGTTGTGTGGTGCAGATGGCGTCCATTCTTGGACACGCCGCCACTTCCGCTTTGGGCGACCAAAGGAATTCATGATTGGATTTCAGGCCGAGGTATCTGGTTACGAGGGAATTCCCGGCCGTCTGGAAATGTTCTCAGGTGAAGATGTCGCGCCAGGATTGTTTGCTTGGGCCATTCCCAATGGGGAAACACATCGAATTGGCATGTGGGTCCAACCTGAAAGATTGGCTGGACGTTCCTGTGAAATGCTCTACGATACATTGCTAAATCACCCACTTTGGCGCGAGCGGTTTGCTGATATTCACGAAACTGCAAGATTTTGCGGACCCTTGGCTTGCGGGTTATTGAAACGGATTTACAAAGAACGTGTGTTGTTGTTTGGAGATGCTGCAGGACTTTGTAAGCCAACGACTGGTGGTGGAATTGGTCCCGGGTTTGATCAAATACACTATCTAGCTTCCAATCTCGTCAAAGCAATATTATCAAACAATCTGAGCGAATCTCAACTCAAGCGAATTTGCAAACCAATGGAGAAGGTTCGCAAGGAGCAGGAAAGGGCACGAATATTGCGAGATTTGTTTGTTTCATCATGCGATGATGAAGAACTTGAAACCACATTCAAAATATTTGCTAGGGATGATGTAGTGTCTCTGATCAATGAAGTTGGTGACATCGAAAAGCCGGTGCCCTTAGGCATTCGGTTGCTCAAAGATATCCCTGAATTCAGACGAATGGCCGTCCGTGCAACGTGGGCTTTGTTAATTGGTTGAGGTGCTTCTATGGGAGATATTGATTCGGGTCACGCAGTTGAAATTAGGCTTCGATGGCCACCATTTGATCCGGATACCGTTATCGCCACCGAATTGCCGATTGCGACTGAATGTTTCCGATTAACAGAGGAAACCGAAACGCCATGCGAGGTGGAAATTGGTGATGAATCTGGATTTCACATACACCGTAGAATTATACGATTATCTTCAGGACTTTCCCAATGTCGAGATTGGGTTACACTAACGAATCGAATACCAGGGCGAGTCGAACGCGAGCGAAAAGGGTGGTACCTTTCTCCGAGTAAAATGCACCGTAAATCAAGACGCCTAATTCCCTTTGCAGTCATCGGAATTATCGCATCTTTAGCCATTCACGCATTTGAACCCGCATTGGTGAATTGGGGGTGGGTAGAAGGATCTTTTGCAGGCAGTGTTCGTGTAGGGTTACTCGATTACCCCGTCCTATTACTCATCTTTCTGCCGGTTTTCTTCATCCCAATCATGATGCGATTGTTAGCGAGTGTTTGGGATTTCAGAAGAACTAGAAAATTCCGTTCAGATTTACCAGCCGACCCTACAATTATTGTGCAAAATGATGACAACACATCGAAAAAGGTCACAGCAAAATTCGAATTTCCCGAAATTCAAGAGGATTGGATTTCTGCCGGAGCT
>Ga0208639_1002364_pt1 | contig 11112 bp, 10 predicted proteins | sample ETNtaG_33_FD_185772 | JGI IMG/M metagenome (GOLD analysis project Ga0208639, IMG submission 185772) | Marine microbial and viral communities from oxygen minimum zone, Eastern Pacific Ocean - ETNP201310SV76 (SPAdes) (version 2) | ecosystem: Environmental > Aquatic > Marine > Oceanic ...
CCGAGGCGTCCACCATCCGCTTTATCGGCTGGCGGATTGTGGTCAGGTCGTAACTTGACCAAGCCGACATGGAAATGTCATCGAATCCAATGATTGAAACTTCCTCAGGAACTTTCAACCCCAGACCATTTTTCGCAGCATCCATGACTCCCAATGCCATGATATCATTCGCACAGAAAATCGCATCCGCCGGTTCAGCCCGGTCCAGCAAACGAAGGGCGGCATCATAGGCATCCTGATAGGTGTATTCCCCAACTTCCCGGAGCGCCTTCACCTTTTCCTGGTTGAGGATTTCCATGAATCCACGCTCACGATCGATGCTGGTCGTGGTATCCTCACTTCCGGCTAAGAAAGCGGGCCTTTGATGCTTTGAATCCAAAAGAAGTCGTGCCACCATTTTGCCTCCTTCATAATTGGCGCAGCAGAACCAACTGGCATAGACCCCAGGGACATAACGGTTGATCATCGTTACCGGCCTTCCCCAACGTTCACACTCCTCTGCCATTTTGGAACTGAGGGTTGCTGCCGTAAGCAGGATGCCCTCCACTTGGTACTCCAGCAACTGGGGCAGGATATCATCCAGGTTCTGATCCCGGTTGACGATGAAAAGCATCACTTTCTGACCAAGTTCCTGAAACTTCCGACTCAAAAGATCCAGCACCTCTGTGTAAAAAGGGTTGTTGTGAACATTCGCAATCACCATCCCCACCATCCTGGTACGCCGGGTGATTAAACTCCTGGCCATTGCGTTGGGCTGGTATCCCAACTTGCGTGCCGCCTCCAGTACCTTACGCCGGGTCTTCACCGATACCGGACCCTCCTGTGAAAAAGCCCGTGAAACCGATGACTGGGAAACCCCAGCTAGCTTGGCAACCTCAATGGAGGTGATTTGCGAACTTTTTTTCATGATGCTTTTGTCCAACCAAATATTTGAATTACTGATTACCTCTCATATGGATTATCATTATGAATAGGTATTCTATATCTCCTTAAGTTCATGATACCATATAATTGCTTGAAGATAAGATAATCTGTGTATACTAAAGTATAAAAAGTAAATCACTTTTGAGGCTCAAAAGAAAATTTAATTGAATTCGTATTCATTTTTTAGGAAAATATGAAAATTTCAGATCAATCTCTCATACAAATGAAGGAGCGTCTGGTGAAACGAAGTGAGATGGTCCCCTGCAGGAGTGCATTCATCGACACACACACACCGGGCAGTCATCTGAAGGACAACTTCAGCATCATTGGCCCAGGCGTCACGGAAAATGTGGAACAGGTGATCAACATCCAGGAACCTCATGGTTTCAACATCGGTGCTGCCGGTCAGCCTCCCCGGATCAAGAATTCCCTTCACAGTCATTTCACCGCTGAGGTATTCATGATCCATGAAGGCACCTTCGATATCTATTGGGGACTTCAAGGAGAAAATCACACCACCTTGACCGAGGGGGATGTTGTTTCCGTTCCAACACACTGTTTCAGAGGATTTGAAAACATTGGCGACAAATATGGGTTTCTCTTCACGGTCCTGGGTGGAGATGACACAGGCGGAGTGGAATGGGCCCCCCAGGTCTTTGAAGCAGCGGAAAAACATGGGCTGGTCCTGCTTGAAGAGCATGGAGTCTGGGACACCAACAAAGCTCCGACTCCGGAAGGTTCCCGTCGAGTCAGGGTGATGAGTGCAGAAGACGCTGCTTTTTATGACAATTTCACTGAAAAAGAGATGGGAAAGCGTATTTCCCGCTCAGAGAACATGGTGTCATTTGAAGGAAACCCCATGCAGTCAGGAGAATACGGCCCCATACGGCTCCAACGCATTATAGGCCTTCAGGACAGTATCATTCCTGGAGGAGACGGTTTTGAGCTGACGCTTTTGGTAGCAGAACTAGGAGGGGGGATTCGATCATTCAGTAGACCGGAAAAAGAGGTGCTGATTTGTGACAGGGGGAGTTGGGTGATCAAGTGGGGGGGAGAAGAAGAAAACGGAGGCTTTCTCCTGGAAAAAGGGGATGTTTTTTCCATCCCTCCGAATCTTCCCAGAAGTTTTGAGTGCAGTGGTTCGAACCAAGGTCGACTCTATTCGGTAATCAATGATGATCAACCATCACCGCCTGAATGGCATTTCTGATTTCTATCTTTAACAGAGCGTATCTCCATGAAATTGAGTCAAGAAAGAATCCTCACCACCCATGTGGGGAGCCTTCCCCGATCTAAAGACGTTTTCCATTTGGTCTTCGCAAAAGAAGCAGGAGAACAACTGGACCTTGAAACGTATGATCGAGTCATTGCCGATGCCGTCAAAACAGTGGTGAGCAAACAGACCGAAGTCGGGGTGGATGTGGTCAGTGATGGAGAACAAAGCAAGATCAGTTACGCCACCTATATCAAGCACAGGCTTACTGGATTCGAAGGAGACAGTCCCCGGAGAACCCCCAAAGATCTGGAAGAATATCCGGCTTTTTCGAAAAGAGCCTCTGAATCTGGTGGAGTTCCAACTTTCAGTCGACCCCAATGCACAGGGCCAATCGGAGTAAAAGATCTCCAGCCTCTAAAAACCGACCTTGAAAATTTCCGAAATGCCCTAGAAGGAACTCCGGCAACAGATGCTTTCATGAATGCAGCCTCACCTGGAGTGATCGCCCAATTTCAGCCGAATCAGCATTACTCCGATCATCAAAGTTATCTATACGCATTGGCGGAAGCAATGAAAGTAGAGTACGAAGGCATTGCAGGAGCAGGGTTCGTGATCCAGATCGACAGTCCTGACCTGGCTCTGGGGCGGCATGTCCTGTTCAAGGATAAGAGTGATGAAGAATTTGTATCGATGGTGGAACTCCACATCGAAGCCCTGAATCATGCATTGCAGAACATCCCTGCAGAGCAATTGAGGCTGCATGTCTGCTGGGGCAACTATCAAGGACCTCACCATTGTGATATTGAAATGAAAAAAATTCTGCCTCCCGTGCTCAAGGCCAAACCGATGGCACTTTCCTTCGAGGGTTCCAACCCCCGTCACAGTCATGAGTGGAGCGTTTTCCGAGATACCAAGATCCCGGAAAACAAGGTTCTGATTCCTGGAGTTTTGGATTCGACCACCAACTTTGTCGAACATCCCGAATTGGTGGCTGAACGCATTTGCAGGTATGCAGACATCGTTGGGCGTGAGCGGGTGATTGCAGGCTCAGACTGTGGTTTTTCTACGTTCGCTGGGTTTGGAACCGTTGATGCCGATATCTCTTATGCCAAACTATCCTCACTGGTAAAAGGAGCTAAAATCGCAACAGAAAGACTTTGGTAATTAGGATGATCCGGGGTTCCAATTCTTCTGATAAATAGACTCTCATCTCTTGAACCGACTTGAAGCACCTGCACAATTGGTTACTACCACCGTTTCCCGATAGTCCTTGATTGATACATGAAGGTTTCGGATTCACCCGAAAAACTCTTGCTGATTCCTGGGCATCTCTGTACCCGGGATCTCTGGAAATTTCAGGAAAAGGCACTACAGCAAACAATTCCCTGCATTTTTCCTGAAATTCCTCACTCTGTGAGCATCCACGAAATGGCGAAGAGGATCCTAGATCAGGCCCCAGATACATTTGCGGTGGCCGGGCTCTCGATGGGAGGAATCATAGCATTTGAAATCATCAGGCTCGCTCCAGATCGTGTCTCAAAACTGGCATTGCTGGATACTTCTCCCCTCCCTGATTCCAAGGAACGGAGAGAACAGAGGATTCAATTTTTGAAACAGGCCGAATCCAAAGGTTTTGAAAAAGCTGTAAACCAATTATGGCTCCCTCTGATGCTCTCAGAGAAGGGAAGGAGGAATCACGAATTGAATGATCTGGTGATCAGGATGGCCAACCGTGTGGGGATGAAACAATGTATAGAACAAATAGAAGCACTTTGGGGCCGACAAGACAGTTCAAACCTGCTTTCTTCCATTCAATGCCCCACTCTGTTGATCTGCGGAGAGCAGGACGCTTTAACTCCTCCAGGAATACACCTACAGATGGCAGAGAAGATTAAATTGTCCAAGCTCGAAATCATTCCTGAATGCGGACACCTGACGACCCTGGAAGCACCTGATGAAGTCTGCAGACTGATGACTGAATGGATCAATGAGAGAGGACTGTAAAAAAAACTTACATAAAAGCTAATGTTTTATGCTTACATTGTTAGGCTTTGAATACATAACCCTTTTTTTGCCTTCGTCGTCAAGGAGTTAACGATAGTTTTTTGAGATCACGAACCAAAGCGCTTCCTGTGGGAGCGTATCCATCCGCTCCAACTGATTTTGAGTATTCAAGGGTAACCGGCGCACCTCCGACATAAATCTTTGTCATATCCCTCAATCCTGCTCTTTGAATAACATCGATATTGGTTTTGAGCATCGGCATAGTGGTTGTTAGGAATGCACTCATACCCAAGGCGTCAGGTTGGTGTTCCTGAATCGCCTCGACAAAACGTTCAGCCGGAACATTGACCCCGAGATCGATCACTTCGAATCCTGCGCCCTCAAGCATGATATTACAGAGATCCTTTCCGATATCATGGATGTCACCATGGACCGTGCCCATGACAAATATTCCAACAGGTTGAATCCCCTGTTCGGCTATGAGTGGCTTAAGGATACTCATGGAACCTTGCATGGCTTTGGCGGAAACGAGCATCTCCGGGACAAAATAGGTGCCCTCCTCAAACATCCGTCCAACTTCTTCCAGGGCTGGTATCAAACCGTTAAAAAGGATCTCGTTGGGTGCCACCCCCTGTTTCAGCAATTCTTCCGTAAGCGTTCGTACCGGTTCCGCCTTGCCTTCGATCGTCTGGTCGTATAACTGATCCAGAAGTTCTTCCTTCTGTTCTGATGCACTCATTGATTTTTTCGTTGGGGTTATCCTCGTCTGGGGCGCCGAGCCTTTTTCGTGGTTGGAGCATCCTGCACGAGACTAGCCGGTTCCGGATTCAAATCCTCAGGTTTCAGGATCCCTTCCATCGCCAGTGGATATTGGCCATATTCCCGAGCGGATTCGAACAGGGCGATGATATTTTCAGGGGGGACGTCCTCTCCGATGTCATGACAGGTCGAGAGGAAAAAACCGCCTCCACGACCCAGGTCATAAATCCGCTTGGCAACGTCATAACGGACTTCCTCAACCGTGGAAAAAGGCAGCATCTGCTGCACATCAATGGCTCCGTGAAAACAAATCCTGTTCCCATAGGTTTCTTTCATGGCATAGGTATCCATGCCCATTGCTGAGGTCTGAATCGGGTTCAGGATGTCCACTCCCATCTCAATAAAATCCTCAATGACCGGAACCACGGAACCATCGGTGTGATACATGAACTTCACATCGGCCTGTCCTTTTATGTGGTCGATCAGTTCTTTAAGGCGCGGTTTGATCACAGAACGGAAAGTTGCAGGTGAAATCAGCATGGCGTTCTGCGCCCCGACGTCATCGGTGAAGTAGACAACGCGGACGTATTCACCAACTTCCTTGAGGTATCGGGTCCAGGCTTCTTTGTAGAACGAAAGCAGTTTGTCTAGCAACGCTTCTGCAAAAGGAAGGTTCTCTACCAGATCCGCAAAAAAACCTTCATACCCCCTGATCTGAAGAGCCTTGGTCAATAATCCCCCCTTGATGCTGTCGCCGACAATCACGTACTCGGTATTTTCGTGCCATTGACGTGCCTGTTCCCTGAGTCCGCTGAACATCTCAGGATTATGAGGATCAGGCCAAGGGAAGCGGCCCAGTTCACTCATGCCTGCTTCCTTGAGTGGAGAATCGGACAGACTGAAGGCGTTCAGCATGTAGACCCATTTGATGCCCCACATGTCACGATACGCATTTTCACCTTCGACTTCCCTGATCCCGACCCAGTTCGGCACCAGCCAGCGGAAATCGATGTTGAATTTCTGCAGCAGTTTCTCATCCGGAAAGACGTTCTGTACCATGCGGTCCAGAATTTTCTCGTGGTTCTTCAGGTCCGGGTCCTTTAGATATTCAGCCAGCCTGACATACGCCTTTTGGTGAAGAGAGCCAACGTGTCTGCCTAGGTCAATGGGAACTCTATCGGGTTCACGGTGATTGACGGCGGCTTCGAACCTTTCGCGTGGTGTCAGAATTCCCTCTTTAATGCTGGAAGTCTAAATGTCCTATTCTTTAAATTAAATGACCGGGGCTGCCTTTGAGGACCAGATGCCTGATCTCTTCAGGTTTGAAAGACTTCAACTCAACTTCTTCATCCGGACCGAACTGTATTTCTATATGGTTGTCATCCGGATCGAATACATTGACCTGCCGGATCCCAACTTCAGGAACCAGGGTGATCTGGTAAGGAATGTTGTTTTCTCGAAAGTGGTCAAGAACCCCCTGCATTCCAGAGGCACTGAATGCCATATGTTCCATCCGGATGTCTTTGACTTGAGGAGTATTACTAATTTCCACCAGATGAACTTGGGGAACATCACCACAATATAGCCAGGTTCCAGTAGAGGAAAATGGTGGGCGCCAGCCGACCTCTAATCCCAAAACGTTCTTATAGAAATCTTTCAGTTTTTGATGGTTTGCAGTTAATAGAGTTACATGGTTGAGGCTTTCAAGAGGCATAATTTCCCTTCGGAAGTGAGGATTTATGAAATGATTTTTTTACAGAACAGAGTTCATCAGCTGTTCGCAACAATCTGTAAGATGAGCAAACATTGTCAGAAATTTTGATGAAGGAGGTATGAGGAATTACTCATGGATACGTATTCAAATAATTCTATAAACATCCCCGACAGTCCAGATCATGCTACCAACAGTTTTATGCTAATCTATTAGTAAATTTACTTATTATTTGTAAATAAAAGATGATTATTTGAACGTGCGGATCATTTGGGAACTCAACGATACAATAATTCCCAAATGTAAAATATCAGTCATGGAGGACAATAAATGAAACCGTATGCATTGAGAAATAGAACTTGGAAAGAATAGTTTTAAGTGGAGCCAGATTCACTGGAGTTCCCCATGTATGGCCCCATGATTAAGTTAGCTGATGATTTTCCATAATTGCTGTGAGAACCTTCATCAAAATGAGCCTATTAGGAAAATCAGATTGAGGAAAACCGTGGCAATATCTTGATCTAATCCTTTTTTTCAGAACCTTAAATTTCTTTCAAATATGTCTAACCCTTGTTGTTTGAGCCACCAGGGGAGGTCAATCAAGACCCAGTTTTCAGCCAGTTTCTCTCCTTCCCGGCGATAGATATCCACTACCCTCATATCACAGGCCCGATCACTGGCGGGCAGGCCCAAAAAACCCCCTTTCGGGGTGTTGGTCAGATTGGGCCAGCCAAAGAATCCGGCATAATTTCCTTCTGCAAGACGGCAGAGGTGGCCATTGAAGCGTTTCCCTTTTAATCCCCTCCGGAAGGGATACTGATGCTGTTGCTGATATCGGGGAATGGTATAAGTTGCTCCAATGCCTGCAGGGCCGTACCAGATCATATCCTCATGCCAACAACGGGAGAGGTGTTCCGGAGGAGGAAGGTCGTCACCACTCCGGTTCAATTCATTCAGGTCACCGATCATCCGATTGACCAATGAAAGGGTCTTGGTTGATTCTTCAGCATCCTGTAGTTCCAACTGAAGCCCGTCATGGGTCTGCGGTCCTGGATAAATGAAGGAAGCACCGGTTTGCGGAGGAAGAGGTTGGATGCCCTGCTGATGCATGACACCGATCAAATCGCAGAAAAACGCACTTCTTGTAATTTTTCCATCCTCTATGCAGTGGAAATCCGCATAGCGCAGAAAGGTCATTTTTCGGCTAGGAGGGATCCCGAGCCAGGAACGGTCCAGAAGACCCATCAGATGGCCCATGCTGACCACCCAGTCCGTTTGATCGATCTCACTGGTTCCGGCAAAAAATATATCCTGTCTGCGCTGCACCCGTCTCCAGGAATCCAGGAAGGGATTCCAGAAAGTTTGAACCACGGCTTCGGCCCCTTTCTGTTCTCCGAAGGGATGGACGCCATACCATTGAAAGTCCTTAAGCGTGTAGTCTTTCAAAACCTTTTCTAGCGTCCCTGGCGTTGCAGCTTCAAGGTCATGGTAGAAGTCTAGAACCAATGTTTTCAGTTTCTGATATTCAAGCATTGCTCAAATCTCTCTCAGGAATGCGCTGAAGAAGATCGACCCCAAACTGTCGAAAGAGGTGAATCATATCCACAAAAACCCAGTTTTCGACAAACTGCTCTTCATCCCTTCGCCAAAAATCCATCCCGTTGAATCGGATCTTATTTTCGGTTGCAGGAACACCAAGATAACTTCCGGAATGAACCGCTTCTACCCCGGACCATCCAGAGGCAGCCGTGTAGTTGCCTTCCGCGATCAGGGAATCGAGGTTTTGAACCTTGCGGTCCGGATACGCTTCCAGCCAGGGTTTCTGATGAAAGTCCTCGAACTCGCCCAGCCCATCACAGGCGCCGATCCCACCCGGTCCATACCACTGAACATCTTCTCGGAAATAATGTTTGACTCTCATACTCTGCAAATCGCATTGGTCAAATTGATTCAGTCCCTCAAAAAGAAACTCCCGGATCAGCTTCATGCTGGATGCCGTTTGGCTCTCATCACAGGGTTCCGTATGAATCCCGTCATGGGTTTTAGGAACAGGATAAATTCCTGATTTGCCTAAACTTTCCGGAAGCAAGAGAATCCCCAACTGCTCGAGTAAATCCACCAGGTCCACCAGCATGAAACTCCTCAAGATCCTTTCGTCACGGATTTGATGAAAATCTGCCCATCGAAGACGGATTGGAGCCTCTGCAGCAGGAATCCCCAGCCATTCCCTCTGCAAAAACCCATGGAACAATCCGCTTCCACAAACCCAGAGTTCCCCGTCTCCGGCACCATCGACCCTCCCGTTGGAAAATCCTCCCAGCATCAGATGTACTTCACGCTTCAGGGATGGGAATGCCTTTCTGAAAGGGGCACGGAAACGAGTTTGATAAGCTTCCAAGGAATCCAAAGCGTTGACAGGATCGAATCCCTTCCAATTCCATTCAGGATCAAGCAACGGGATGACTGTCTGCATTGAATCCTTTTCATGGACATCTTCAAAGTTCCACCATGCTTGAAGCAACTGTTTTGCCTCGTGGAGAGGTGTAGTCATGTCAATTTTACTGTTTAGGAAATGTTGCTTACAAAAACGAAGGCGCATAAACCTTTTCATAGAATTCAACAGGCCCTTGCATTTCCCCGTGTGAATGACTCAAATGAACCGGTTTGCTGGGAAGCATCAGAGCTTCAAGCGCGGAACGAACCCCTGATTCCGAAAAATTCGCCACCCTCAAGAAGCTAATCCGTTCTTTGTGCACGGTGTGACGATCTCCTTGCTTAATTTTTTTGCCTATGCATGAATCGTATCCTTGCAGTTTCAATCATTCTTCAGCAATGAGTTCCTTATTCTATTTATTCCGGATCGAATTTCTCCCAACCGTTTCCCTGAAAAGGGTCCACTCCAAGTTGCTGCATCACATGAGGAAAATCCACCATCACCCAGTTGGAAACGATTTTCCCATCCTCAACCTTCCAGAAGTCCATGTAACGGATCTCCACCCGTTTTCCAGTGGGAGCAATCCCCATGAACATACCACTGTGGGTCGCTTCCTGTCTTCCGAAAGCGGCCATCCATTCCCCTTCGGCCAGACGGGCCTCATCGATGCAAACCTTATCCGAAAAGGCCTGCTGAAAAGGCCTCTGCCAATGTTCCTGAAATGCCTTCAGTCCCTCCTTGACTCCACAACCGGCATTGCCGATCCAACGAAATTGATCATGAAAGAAGGCTCCCATCCCTTCAATTTGATGATCGTTCAGGCCGTCCACCATGCTTTCCACCAATTCCCGAGTTTCCTCGGTTTTACTCAAATCACTATTCCTCGTAAGTATGCCCTGCTCCGGCCTTGATCCTTTCATCTTCCACCTCTTTTCCATGATCATTCAACATTCATTCTTCCACGAAACGAAAAGAATTACAGGAAGAAACCAGTTTTTGCAATAAATATCTTGCCAATTTTGAATACGTATTCAAAATAATTTCTCCTTTAATCTGATAAGGAAACAAGGGAGCGGAAATGACTCCCATGCATGTGGCTTGAGTCATTATCCAAGCCTAATGCAGCTATATATATTCCCAGGCTAATTCTGGTTTGGGGTTAAACCGAAGGATACGTGTGCAATAGACGTATTCATAAATTGAAGAAAGAAGGAGACAAAATGTTTGTCAAAAACCTGGCAATTGCTGGTGTCATGACCATCCTGGCGGGAACCACTGCCATGGCTTGTAACATCGGGGCTCGCGTATCGATCGTGGGCAATGAATTTCCTGCCATTCAGTCCGTTGGAGCGGGTGCTAAGGAATGCAACGGCGCGAAAGTGTCGACAAACCTTACCGCAGACCATCAAAAGATCAACGTTCCTGGAATGCAGGGTAATCCTGCCGAATACACCTCAGCAATCATTGCAAACAGTTCAATCGTTGCACTGATGAATGAGAACGTTATCCGCCCACTCGATGATCTAGTTGCCAAGCACGGCGGTCATCTGAAGAAGAACCAACTGGTAACAATCAACGGCAAAGTTATGGCAGTTGCCTTCATGGCAAACGCACAGCATCTCGTCTATCGTGCTGACGTACTGAAAAAGATTGGAGTTGAGCCACCGAAGACCTATGAGAGCATGTTGGCCGCTGCCAAAATGATCCGAAACAAAGGTATCATGAAAAACCCTGTTGGTGGTGCTTATGCGGCGGGCTGGAATCTCGCCCAGGAATTTAACAACATGTTCCTTGGCATGGGAGGCAGCCACTTCAAATCCGGTTCAGCAAAAGCCAACGTCAATTCCGATGCAGGGTTGAAGGCGCTCAACATGATGAAAAAGCTTTCAGGGTATATGAACCCAGACTTCTTGACCCATGACAGTAACGCAACCAACGCAGAGTTTCGTGCGGGCAATGTTGCTCTCATGAACATGTGGGGTTCTCGCGCGGCCACATTAGTAACTGTTGATGGTGTGCCCCAGGAAGTTGTCGACGGTTTTTCGATTGCTGGGCCCATGACAG
>Ga0208639_1002365_pt1 | contig 11111 bp, 10 predicted proteins | sample ETNtaG_33_FD_185772 | JGI IMG/M metagenome (GOLD analysis project Ga0208639, IMG submission 185772) | Marine microbial and viral communities from oxygen minimum zone, Eastern Pacific Ocean - ETNP201310SV76 (SPAdes) (version 2) | ecosystem: Environmental > Aquatic > Marine > Oceanic ...
CAACGGACCATCAGCGATTGGGTTGATGGTTTGACTGAGGGTGGGCTGGTTGACCAAATCAATAATCAACTCATCAAATGGGTGACGGCATTTCTCGATGAAGGCTTAGCCGGCTGGGAAATGCCTGGCCGAGAAGAAGGTTTCTATCAGGTATGGCGGAACTTGGCGCAGGAAGATTTTTCGGGGCAGCTTCTCGGGGTTACAGATTTCGCCCAAAAAGTTCGTAACCTTCCTATAGCTCCAGAGGACGCGATCAGTTCAAGCTTGCACCAACTCGAAATTCCTCAAGAACAATGGAAAGGTTATCTCTCAAGGCAACTATCATTACTACCAGGCTGGACCCGATACATACGTTGGCTTGGGGAACACCCAATTTACGGGGAACACCCAATATACCATGCGCAACACAAACATCCCATTGACACAACGCAATATCTGGCCGTGCGTTTATTTTATGAAGTGGAGTTGGTTAACATTCAATGCCAACAAGAGTGGGGGATTGATGGGACTGTTTCTACCCTAACAGCATATTGGAATGATCGATCCGAAGAATACCACCAGAAAATTAGGCATGGAGGGCAATCTGGGGACCCGATCAAACAGATGAAATGTCGACATGCTTGGCGATTATTCCATTTGGCACAGTTTCTTGAGTTATCGCCAAGAGAAGTTCACGATCTCTCGCTTACTGATGCCCAGATATTGTTGCAATGGTTAGGCCTCTTTCCTGCTGATCAGCATGGACGGGTATGGATTGAGGCTTACGAAGATTCCTTTCGAGAGAAGCTACTAAGAAATATTTTAACGCATCGTGGAACGGTACCAGAATTGGAAACTCGTCCCCATGCACAACTAGCCTTTTGTATCGACGTGCGTTCTGAATCATTTCGTCGCCATATTGAAGCCCAGGGTTCCTATGAAACATTTGGGTTTGCAGGTTTTTTTGGCATCCCCATTAGCCATCAGGCTTTTGACAGTGATCAACGTGCTTCTTTATGTCCGGTGTTATTGACTCCTGGCCATGCGGTGACGGAAACACCTCGGTCGGGAGAAGGAGCCGCGTTAGGAAAATACTCTTCTGGTACTCGCTGGCGTCAACTGGGGTGCCATCTTTTTCATGATCTGAAGCATCATCCTATTGGGTCCATGATGATGATTGATATATTGGGATTCTTTTTTAGTCTGGGGTTGGTGGGCAAGACCTTATTCCAAAAAGTATTTCGCGCAATGACCTCTGCTATTCAGAGTTGGTTGACACATCGAGTTCCAACTCAGCTCTCAATTTCCACGCCATCTAATCCTCAAAACCCCAGAATAGGAGAAGTGAATGCGGAAGGGATTCCTGACGGACTTTCCCAGGGATTTTCTCTTACAGAGCGGGCGACATTTATTGAAAATGGTTTGCGCGCTATGGGGCTCACTAAAAATTTTGCCCGACTGGTGTGCCTCTGTGGCCATGGGAGTGAAACGGACAATAACCCCTATTACGGGGCGTTGGATTGCGGGGCTTGCGGGGGAGCACCGGGCGATGCAAATGCCCGAGTTTTTGCCGCGATGGCGAATGAACCTGAAGTTCGTCGCATTCTCAAAGAAAAAGGATTGCCGATTCCCGATGACACCTGGTTTCTTCCTGGGAAACATAACACGACAACTGATCGGGTCGAGTTTTACGATCTAGAGGAATTGCCTGATTCGCATAAAGAAGATTTGCAGGCGTTGGACAACGATCTCGAAGAAGCCGGTGCAAAGCAGGCTCTTGAGCGATGCCATCGCATGCCCAATGCTCCGACTGAAATTTCTCCAGAGCAGGCTTTTGCTCATGTAGATGAACGCAGTTGCGATTGGGCGAATACTCGGCCGGAATGGGGATTAGCTGGAAATGCCGCGTTTCTCATTGGAAGGCGAAAACTGACCAAAGGATTAGATTTAGGCGGTCGGGTTTTCTTGCATTCTTATGACCCTGTTGACGATCCCCAGGGTGCTATTCTTGAAAAAATCATGACCGCGCCATTAATTGTAGGCGAGTGGATTAATACCGGTTATTATTTTCCTTCAGTGGATCCATGGACGTATGGAAGTGGGAGTAAGGTGTTACATAATGTCGTCGGAGGTGTTGGGATGATGCTCGGAAGCCAAAGTGATTTGCAAATGGGATTCCCCTTGCAAACGGTCAATGATGGGAACACTCACTATCATGAACCCATGAGACTATTAGCTATCATCGAACAGACGCCGAGTGTACTTTCTTCTATCATTCAAAAACAATCGATCCTTCAACAGCTATTTCATAATCAATGGCTTAATCTTGTGGCCTTCGATCCCCATACGTTTGAGTTTCATCGGTACAATTCGAATGCTACGTGGGAAGCCATGCGACTGGGGTAAGGGAAAGTTATGTCAGCAAGAACACTCACTCTAAAAACTATCGGACTTTTCGGGCTTTGGGTTTTGTTGTCCGGCAAGTTGGACGCGTTTCATCTCTCAATTGGGTTCCTCGGTGCAGTTTTGATTGCTTGGATGAACACTGAGCCTCGACATTTGGATGAACCCCCATTGCCTCACGTACGACTTGTCCTTTATTGGCCTTGGTTATTCTGGGAAATTGTAAAGAGCAATCTAAATATTACAAAAATTATTCTTGATCCAAAGCTTCCTATTAATCCACGACTCATCCAATATCGTACCAATCTTGGAAGTAATCCAGCAGTTGTATTGTTGGGGAATTCCATTACTTTAACCCCGGGGACTGTCACCATTGAGGTCTCCTCCAGTGAATTGGAGATTCATGCGCTGGATGATTTGTCATCCAACGGGCTCGAGTCGAGAACCATGGAACGAAAAATTGCAGAGGCTTTCCATTCGAGGGGGCAAACCTGATGTTTACGCTGTACCATTTTTTCTTTCTCTTTCTCACCATACTTATCCTTGTTTATATGTATCGGGTGTTTCAAGGCCCTACAGTCTACGACCGGATTTTGGGTCTAAATGGGATTTCAACCAAGGCTATTCTTTTGTTGACCATTTTGGGAAGTCTGTATGGACGATTAGAAATGTTTGTTGACATCGCGTTGGGCTATGCCTTGCTAAACATTATTGGAGGACTTGCAGTAGGAAAATATCTAGAACAAAAGAGGACTCGGGAATGCTAACAGTAGATACCCTATTAATTTTTATTGGCCTCTTTTTTCTTACGGTTGCGGCTATTGGCGTCATTCGTTTGCCTGATGTTTTTTCCAGGTCTCATGCTTTAAGTATTACCGATACCCTTGGCACGTTTTTTGTCTTAACAGGCGTGGCTTTTTATCAAGGGCTTACTCTTGCTGATGTAAAAGTATTTTTGATTCTTTTTGCCCTTTGGCATTTGAATCCAGTCATTTCTCATGCGGTCCTGCGAGCAGCTCTCCGAAATGGCGTGCGCCCTTGGGTCAAGGAGAAAAAATGATGCTATTTGACGACTATCTTCTTCTTGCTTTGGTGATCGTGACGGCACTGGGTGCTGTCTTTGTTCGCGACCTCTTTAGTGGAGTGCTGACCCTGGCTGCCTACAGTTTTTTTCTGGCGCTTCTCTGGGCTGGTCTGGGTGCTGTGGATGTGGCCTTTACCGAAGCTGTTGTGGGTGCTGGTTTGTCCACCTTATTTTTTTTGGTGGCCTTGTTTCTAACCTCTCATCAAGAGGAAATTCGCAAACAGTTTAAGGTGCAGATGATGGCATTGGGGAGCTTGGGGATTCTGGGTTTTCTCTTATTATTTGGGTCTGTGGATCTACCGGTGGTTGGGGACCCTGAATCACTACCTAGTAAACATGTTTCTTCCCACTATTTGAAAAAGAGCCTGGAGGAAACAGATACCCCCAATGTTGTGACGGCGGTGTTGGCTGACTATCGAGGCTTCGACACCTTGGGCGAGACTACTGTTATTTTTACCGCAGGGATAGCCTGTTGGATGTTATTAAGGAGAAGTGATGATTCGGCCACATGACAGTGTAATAGTTCACACCCTTGCCAGAGTTTTCATACCCATTATTCAACTCTTCGCATTGTATGTACTTATTCATGGGCACGATAGCCCAGGAGGCGGGTTCCAGGCAGGAACTTTGTTTGCGGCTAGTTTCATTTTGCCAGTTATTGCCTTCGGCATTCAGGGTTCTCTGACCGTGCTTGAAAGGCGAGCGGTTATTTTAGGCGGAATCGGCATTTTGCTTTTTGCGGGGATCGGCCTGGTTCCACTTCTCCTTGGAGAGGAGTTTTTAAATTACGGAGAACTGCCTATCCCGGGCATGGAGGCTTCTGCCAAGCGGCACTTGGGGATTTTGGGAATTGAAATAGGCGTTACCATTGCGGTCGCTGCTACGGCCGTTTCGATTTATTATAGTTTGAGAGAACGCGGAGAAGGAGAGGGAAATTAAAATGGCTGACATCGTTCTCTATCGTCCCCACTTTGTCGCGTTTATCATCCTATTTCTTTTGGGTATATATATCATGGTGGTGTCTCTCAACCTGATCAAAAAACTCATCGGTATGTACCTCATGCAAACCAGTATCATTTTATTTTTTATCACTCTGGCAGTGAAAAAGGACAGTACGATCCCCATTATTTTGTCTTCTACGACGGCTGTGACTCCCGAAGCCTATGCGAACCCTCTTCCCCACGTATTGATGCTCACGGCGATTGTAGTCGGAGTTAGCACTCTTGGCGTTTCGCTTGCCATGGTTATTGCTTTGTACAGACAGTACAACACATTGGAAGAAGATCAAATACTTGGAAAGATGCAATGACTTCGAGCTTGCCAGGTTTTTTATTCGCCATTCCCTTTTTTGCCGCAGTTGTAATACCAGTTGTCGGTTTCACTAATCAGAAGTTCTGTCGCCCGATTGCTCTCGGTGCTTTGGTTTCCCTTAGCATTGTTTCGGTCATTGGCTTGAGTGAGGTTGTATCGCATGGGCCACTGTCTCATGAATTTGGGGGATGGGCACCGCCTATTGGCATTGAGTGGGTGGTCGATGGGTTGAGCGGGCTCCTAATGGTGGCGATCAGTATCGTCTCACTTATTACGCTTGTGCACGCAGGCCCCCTGGTAGAAAAAGAATTACCCGGTCGAGTGATACCATTTTATTCTCTTTCTCTTTTGTTGGTTGCAGCCTTGGGTGGAATGGTATTGACCGGAGACCTATTTAACCTGTTTGTTTTTTTAGAAATTGGCTCACTGGCAAGTTATGTTCTAGTCGGTGTGGCTGGAGGCCGTTCTCTTCATTCTGCTTTTCGCTATTTGATTCTCGGTACCATCGGGGCATCCCTATACTTGTTGGGTGTGGGGTATTTTTATGCGGAAACCGGTACGCTCAATATGGCAGATCTGGCGCAACGACTTCCGGAAGTTATCGATTCTCGGGCGGTGCTAACAGGGTTGTTATTCATTGTCTTGGGGTTGGCCATTAAGATGGGATTATTTCCATTACATGGATGGTTGCCTGATGCATATACCTACGCACCGAACTCTTGCACTCCTTTACTGACCTCGGTTGTGACAAAAGTTCCATTATATGCTTTCGTACGTATTGCCTTTTGGGTTTTTGGCATGACCACGGTGAGCACACAAATCCCAATCTTGGTGGTGCTTGGCTGGGTCGGTGCTGTGGCGGCGATTGTTGGAGCTTACCTTGCAATTTGGCAAGAAAGTTTCAAACGCATGTTGGCGTATTCTAGTGTTTCCTCTATGGGGTTATTTATGTTGGGTTTCAGTCTGGGTACTGAAACAGGATTTGCGGGAGGCCTGTTTTACGTCTTGGCGGATACCTTGATGAAAGCCACGCTCTTTGGTGTGGCTGGAGCCGCGTTCTATCAATGTGGTGCAAGTACGGTGACAGACCTTGTGCGTTTGCGAGAAAACATGCCCTGGGTATCGTCAGCATTACTTATCTCGGCATTGTCCATGGTGGGTATTCCCCCGACTGCCGGGTTTTTTGGAAAATGGCATTTGGTCGTCGGTGCCTTGGAGGCTGAGAAATACTTTGCTGTCGCTGCTATTTTGGTCTCGAGTATGCTGACCGCCTTGTATTTCTTTCGAATGTTTCAACGTGTGTGGGCCGAAACCCTTCCGTTAGTTGACCCCCATGTTCTAGAGACGCCCTTTCCCATAAAGATGAGCTTGGGCGTTCTGACTTTCGGGCTTATTGCGTTGGGGTTGGGAAGTGATCTTGTTATGGGGTTAATTTTTGAATCGGCTATCCCGAAGGGGTTTTAATTTCTTTAGCTAAGGTGAATTCGTTGTGATGGAATTTGTGTATATCTTTATCCCGCTACTTCCTTTATTGGCATTTGTTGTGCTTGCGTTGGGTGGCAGCAAGTTTCCAAGCGATAGTCATAAAGTAGGAATCCCAGCAATTGTGGGCTCTTTTATATTGTCGATCCTTGCCTTTGTCCAGGTCTTGAACAATGGCCCAATTGAAGTGCCGCTTTATACTCTGCTGGAGTCTGGAAATTTAACGATTGACTTGGGTTTGTATATTGATCAGTTGACTGTGTTGCTGCTGCTTTTGGTATCTGGTGTAAGTGGTGTGGTTCATGTGTACTCCTCTCGATACATGATCGGTGATCCCAAATACAATCGATTCTTCGCGGTGATTGCACTCTTTACTTTTTCCATGCTCATGCTGGTAATGAGTCGCAACCTGCTCATGATTTATGTTTTTTGGGAGGTCATGGGGTTCTGTTCTTACCTGCTGATTTCTCATGCGGCAGCTAGAAAATCAGCTGGGTACGCTGCGACCAAAGCGTTTTTGATTAATGCCGTAGCTGATGTAGGATTCGGTCTAGGTGTGATTCTTACGTTTGTGACATTTGGCACACTCGATATTCCTCAGATTTTGGCACAAGCACCAGCGATGGCTAAAGATACAGTAAATGTCCTCGCGTGGGTGGGTCTTGATCTTCATCTTCGCTCTGTCACACTTATCTCACTGCTTTTATTTATAGGTGCGATGGGCAAATCTGCACAGATTCCATTTCACGTATGGTTGCCGTTTGCTATGGAAGCTCCCACACCTGTGTCTGCATTAATTCATGCTGCAACCATGGTGAATGCTGGCCCGTTTTTGTTAGTGCGATTGAGTCCATTGGTTATTCTGTCTCCTGTGACGATGACATTTATTGCGGTGATTGGAGCCGCGACAGCGGTGTTAGCTGGCATTGTCTCTCTGACCCAGTCTGACATCAAAAAAATTTTAGCGTATTCCACGATCAGCCAAATCGGCTTTATGATCATGACTTGTGGCTTAGGGGCGTTTGTGGTGGCCATTTTTCACCTGCTTGCACATGGGTGTTATAAAGCCTTTTTTTTCCTGTCCACTGGCAATGCGCTTCGATCAGTAGAGCCGGGTCATGGGGACAGAGACCATGTACATCATTCGCCTCATGGCATGGGAGTTTTGCATATAGGAGCTTTGCTATTAGCTTGCCTGCCACCTTGTATTTTGTTTTCTGGTTCGTATGAATATTTGTGGGGGGTTACGGGGTTTGCCTCTGCAACAATCGGTTTCCGGGTCATTGGTTTGATCACGGTTTTCGTGACTTCCGTTTATCTTTTCCGAAGCATTACGTCGTTATTCATTCAGGGGCCTAAAACCTATTGGCCAACTTCAGAGCAGCCTAATTCTGAGAGTCACTCCACTAAGCCGCAGTTTGTGAATGGTTCCATTTTGATTGGTCTTCTCATAACCACTCTATTATTAGGAATCATATTGTCCATGTTTTGGAAATGGTTCGCAGGCTTCCTGGCTCAAGGTTTGGCGCTTCCAAGTGTTTCGTTGCTTGAAGGGTCTGGTGAGGTGGGTCTTCAGATTTGGTTTTTGGTTTCTTTAGGAGTGGCTATCGCCGGTTGGGTTTTTGCCTATTCACAGGCTCAACTTCAGCATCAGGTAACCAGGACAAGCGAAAGGAAGGCGTGGTTGTACATCCTATTCTGGAATAAATTCTACGTTGATGAAATTTATGATGCGTATATCGTAAACCCCATCATCCGGTTGACTCGATGGTTCTCTCGATCTGCTGAGACGAGAGAAACACGACAGAGCATGGAAAAATTCAGTCGTCAGACTATAGCTTTGGGCGGCATGTTAGCCTTAGCCAGATCACGCTTTATTGGGCACAACATTCTCTTTTTGATTTTTGGTTTCGTGTTTACCATGGGCCTTCTTTATATTTTGAGCTAAATGCGAGATAGTCGAAATTTTTATGCACCTTAAGGGATTATTGATTCGATGCTTTTAAACTACCTCCTAAGTTGGTTGCTTGTACTTCCAGCCTTGGGAATAGGAGTCTTATGTTTTATCAGAGACCGAGAAACGGCCAGTCGTATCGCCTTGGCCAGCACGCTTCTCACCTTTGGCTTATCGATAGTCATCTGGATGCAGTTCGATTTTGCAAAAGCCGGTATGCAATTTGTTGAACGATTCGAATTAATGCCAACGCTAAAGGTTCAGTATGCCCTGGGTATTGATGGCATCAGCCTTCTCATGGTCATCCTGACTACTTTACTGACTCCCATTGCAATTTTGTGTTCTTGGAAAACTGTCAAAACAAACCAGCATGTTTTTATGATTCTCATTCTCTTGTTGGAGACAGCCACACTTGGTGTATTTCTTTCACTAGATTTGGTGTTCTTTTATTTTTTTTGGGAACTCACTATGGTGTGTGCGTACTTTTTGATGGTGGTATGGGGAGGTCCAAGTCGAAGCTCTGCTGGATTAAAATTTATACTTTATAGCTTTGGCGGTGGCCTTATTCTCTTGTTGGCTATATTGGGCCTCTATGTTCAGGGTGGAAAAACATTTGATCTAGTGACGTTATCAGATTATACATTTAGTACCTCTACTCAATACTGGTTATTTCTCGCATTTTTTCTAGCCTTTGCTATTAAGGTCCCCATGGTTCCTTTTCATGCTTGGTTGCCGGGTGCTTATGCTGAATCACCCACTGCTGGTAGTATTATTTTAGCTGGGGCATTATCCAAAATGGGAGCCTACGGATTGTTGCGTGTCTGCCTACCTCTTTTCCCTGAAGCTGCCATTTATTTTGCACCATTCGTTTTGTGGCTATCGATTGTAGCCATAATTTACGGTGGGCTCATGGCTTTATCGCAGACTGACATAAAAAAACTCGTAGCCTATTCTTCAGTCTCTCATATGGGTTTTGTTACTCTCGGAATTTTTGTATTTAATAGCGAAGGTATCCAGGGGGCCGTCTTGCAAATGTTTAACCATGGGATTATCACTGCAGCCTTATTTGTTTCTGTTGGGCAATTATACGATCGCACTCACAGTCGAGAGATTTCTGACTACGGCGGCTTGCATAAACCCATGCCAAGATTTGCTGCATTGTTCATTTTGTTTTCAGTCGCCGCCTTTGGGCTACCAGGCACCTGTAATTTCATTGGGGAATTTTTAGTCTTAGTAGGGACTTCCTATGTCAGCTTTGCCATGGTTCTTATCTCTATGGGCGGTATTCTTTTAGCTGCAGCATATATGTTGTGGATGGTCCAAAGGCTGGTGTTGGGAGAGCCATCGACAGAAGCCGCCAAAATGCTCCCAGATTTATCGAATCGGGAATTGGCCACGCTGGTTCCATTGGCTACCCTCGTATTGTACATTGGATTATATCCCGGACCATTGATGGAGATGATGGATGCAAGTGTGATTCACCTCATCCAACAAACCACAGGGCTGCAAGGCGCTGAAGTATCTCAACTTCATCTTAGGCCCTAAACAAACCTTGATCAATGTATTTTTAATTATCAACCTCTCCTCAATTTTTAGCGCCAAAGAAACAATCCTGCATTTTAAAAAGTGATGCACCAAAGGGCTTAAATGTTGAGGAAGGTCAAACAAATGACAAGAGTGTGTCATTTTTTAACAGTCGAGGTTTTGAGAATATCGATGATAAGGGAAAATTGGCGGCTTTGTCAGTAGTACACCTAATTATTTCATTCTACGGTATTAAAATGAAAATGCTTTTCTTCCAATCGCAGATCGGTCTTGGCTACTCTGAATATAAGGTTACAAGTCTTTTATCAATGAAATCGAATCGCTCGTCACGGACATGAAACTGTTCCTTGTCAGGGTCACCATGCACTGCAGAGTAATCCATGTTTTCTAATTTTCGCTTGATCATACAGGCGTACGTAATGCTTTCAGGTTTTTCTTCTATATCTAGAAAGTTTACTGCCCTCATAAAAGTTGAACCGGTAGTGACTATGTCATCAACTATTAACCAGTGTGTATCTGCCGGATAGGGTGGAATAGCAACTTTTGCAAAATCAGTACTTTTCTTAGGCATTGCATAAAAAGGAAGATCCATCAGTTTTGACAGTATGTACCCAATACGTATCCCCTCTGTTTCACAACCAACAATCACATCAAAATTGCCATGCTTTGATTGCCAAGTACCTAGCTTTTGTCTTAGCAAACTACAATAGGCTTCATTCATAGTATCGGACAACAGAGAGTAATCGTAATTGTAGTTCGACTTAACTCCCGAGCTTAAAATAAATTCCCCTTCTTTCATGATCCGTGAAAACAAAACGCACCCCCTCTCCCAAAAATCAACTTATAACTCACGTTAAAAACACCTCAGCAAAAAGCATTTCCCGAGCGGCCCTTTAAAAACTTTCTTTCCTTAAAATTGACCACAAATCTTAATGAGGTCATTCTTCTTCGGACCAAGCAAATTTGCCGATGAGTGGAACAAACTTACAACTTCCTACTTTTCGTTTCATTACCCTATCACCATTTTTATTAAGGACAACAAGATCTTGTGATTCTCTTTCCCCTACGGGTGCCACTAAACGACCTTTATCCGCCAACTGTTCAATCAATGCGGGGGGAATGCTTGGCGTCGCTGCAGAAACAATAATCGCATCGAATGGCGATTGATCGCGCCAACCATAGGTACCGTCAAATATTTTAAAAACAATATTTTGGTACCTTAACCCTTCAAGCAACTCTTTGGTTTTTTGGACAAGAGGCTTGATTCTTTCAATAGTAAATACCTGTGAAGCTAACTCAGCCAGAATAGCCGTCTGATAACCTGATCCAGTCCCAATTTCCAAAACCCGTTCA
>Ga0208639_1002369_pt1 | contig 11106 bp, 11 predicted proteins | sample ETNtaG_33_FD_185772 | JGI IMG/M metagenome (GOLD analysis project Ga0208639, IMG submission 185772) | Marine microbial and viral communities from oxygen minimum zone, Eastern Pacific Ocean - ETNP201310SV76 (SPAdes) (version 2) | ecosystem: Environmental > Aquatic > Marine > Oceanic ...
GATTTTGCAGTGGGAACAAACGCAGGCCAAATCAAGACCGGGGCACCATGTAGGACTGATAGGGTTGCCAAGTACAATCAATTGCTTAGAATCAGCGAACATGTAAGTGAATACGCTTCACCATTCTAATCTTATTCAGTTGTCTTTTTTTCAATCCAATTTTGAATTAGTTCAGGCAATATTTCTCCAGCCTTACCTTGATGAAATTCATCGAATAGGTCGACATTTATTGGCGGGTCTAAATTAATACCAATACAATGAGCACCAAGCATTTGTGCACTGCCCAGTAATCCTGCGGCGGGGTAGACATGGCCGCTTGTTCCAATAGCAATGAACACATCACAATCCTGAACAGCGCCATATATTTCTTCCATTTTCAATGGCATTTCATTGAACCACACAATATGTGGTCTCAATCTTTCAGCACCACACTTAGAACATGAAATATATTCATCACCTAGATGCTCCTCATTCATTGCTTCAATAATAGAATCACAAGATTCACATCTTAGTTTACTCAATTCACCATGCATATGAATTAGATTAGTTGAACCAGCCCTAGAATGTAAATTATCTACATTTTGAGTTATTAGTAAGAAATTACCCCCAAGAAAATCTTCTAATTTGGCTAGTGCATCATGTGCATCATTCGGCTCGACCTCTAACAATTGTCTTCTACGACCTTGGTAGAATTCCCAAACTAATTTTGGATCACGAGCCCAAGCGGATGGCGTGGCAACGTCTTCGATGCGATGGTTTTCCCACAAACCATCTGATGCTCGAAATGTTCGTATTCCCGACTCTGCGCTAATTCCCGCTCCAGTCAAAATCACAACTTTTGTTTCCGCATCAATCATATTAGTTACCATAATTTATTGAGATTATAAAAATAGATTACTTTCCCAAGCCACAATTTTTCCCATGAAGGCACTTGCCATTACAGTTAGTGGACTAGCGAGGTATAGTTTGCCAGGACCAGAACGCCCTTGGAAATTTCGATTGATCGCTGAAATCGAAACTTGTTCTGCATTATTAGATACACCTGGGCCAGCTCCAATACAAGCACCACACCCGGGGTCAATAAGTTGGATTCCTACTTCTCTAAACATTTGATTCCATCCCATTTTTTCTGAATAATCCTTGACTGCTTTCGAACCAAATTGAATATAACATTCAACATTTTTTGGTATTGTTTTCCCTACTTTTAATGCCGCTTCAACAACTTCAGCATAATATTTGAAATCGTCAGCTTTCCCAGCAGTGCAAGAGCCAGCATATGCAATATCAATTTCTACATCACCGATTTCAGAAATATATGCCCCGTTGGTAGGGTCTGAAGGAATACCTTTCTCAGGATTACCGGGATTAGCAACCATTGGCAATATTTCATCTAAATTTATTATGTGTACTCCACCATCATAGTGTGCACCTTCATCAGGCAGAATGAACGATTTTCTGACATCATCTTCAGCCAAATCGGTTCTACGTTTTGAATACCATTCTACGGTTACTTCATCAGGTTCACAAATACCGGTTTTCGCACTACATTCAGTTGCCATATTACAGAGGGTGGCGCGTTCGTCCATGGAAAGACTAGCAAGACCAGAACCACCAAATTCCATTGATCGATCAAGCGTTTCAGATTTTGTTGCGTATTTCCACAAGATGTAGAGAATGACATCTTTTGCTGTACATCCAACATTCAAATTACCCTCAAGTTCAAATCGTATACTTTCAGGTACTTTCACAAATGCAAATTGATTGTGTGCTAGGTTAGCATATTCAGTTGAACCTACACCATATGCGAGGGCATTTGCAGCACCCCCCATACATGTGTGACTATCTGTTGCTTGGATGAAATCTCCAACATCAATAAATTCTTCACGTGCTACTTGATGACAAATCCCCGGACTTACACCATCTACCGCGCTGTAATCTCTTACTCCTGTATGCTTCTGGAAATCATTCTGCAAATCCCTTAGGCGCTGAATTTTATCTTTGAATGGAACAAATCTCAAAACACCAGTAGCATAGAGAAGGTGGTCTTCGAAAACTGCAAATTTATTTGGGTCAGGTAGTTGATAATCTGAACCGTATTCTAATTTTAGAAATTCATGAACTTGTGCAGTAGTAAATTCGTGAGAATATCCCCCATTTACTTCAGCCAGCACAGCATCACCCGGCGCAACATATGCCATTTCCCCATTAGTAGTTAGTAGTTTATTTGCAATTATTTTCTCACACATAGTCATAGGTCTTGCATTATTATTGGGCATTGGTAATTCAATATTTCCGGATTTTAATTGCTTTGCAAAAGGAAAGATACCCCCATTTTCAACAATCATTTTTGTTACTGGATCATATTTATCTGTGAATTCTGAAAGAGCAATAGATTCTCCATTTTGTAACCGTGAAAGCATCTTGTGGTCACTCATTAATTGACCAAGATTGATGTTGTTTCTCTCATGAATTGGTGCAAAAGATGTAGCAATCACGATTCTAATTCCAGCCCATTTTTCTGCTTGGGCTGCTGTTTCCCTGCTACTACCAGTTCCTTTACGGTGGCCTGAAACTATGACTTCAAATTCTCCATTGATTAGTGCATTTTGCTCAAACAATCTTTCACCTTCATGCTGTAATCCAGCATATGCATTCTTTGCAATTTCTTCAGGTTCGTGGTCAAAACAAACCCATGCAGGAGTCATTGCGTCAGTGTTGATATCATCTAAAAGATCGTTTACTTCAATATCATCCATATTGAGGTTGAGGCCATCGTAGAGTTGCTTTCGAATAATGTCGAGATTTTTTGTTAGAAAAAGGACACGTTTCCCCGGAGTAAGGGAAATCCGCTGCGGCGGCCATTTTTCACTCATTTTGCATATCCTGCCCTAAGGGCAGAATTGACGAAGTAGCGATTCTTTATGACCATTATCAAATGAATAAATTACACCTAAGTTATTATCATTTCACAGTCATTTATCAACCGCTAAACCTTAAATAACCCCGGCTGAACGCCGTTTATAACTTTCCCTTAATATTAACAAATGGGGACGTGGATGGAATTGATTAAAATGGCAAAACAACCGACTCAAATTGAAGATATTGTAAAGTGTCCTGAATGTAATAGTAGAAATTTAGAACAAGATCAAACAAGGGGTGAAACAGTCTGTCAAGATTGCGGCCTTGTTATTGAAGATAATGTAATTGATCAAGGCGCAGAATGGCGTGTTTTCAGCCCTGAACAAGGAGACCAAAGGGCCCGAACAGGGGCCCCAATGACAGTTATGCTACACGATAAAGGACTTTCCACGGATATAGATTGGCAAAACAAAGATTATTCTGGTAAAACAATCAACAGTCGTTTCCGTTCCCAATTCTACCGAATGAGAAAATGGCAGAAGAGAAGTAGAGTTTCTAATGCGACCGAAAGAAATCTTGCAATGGCCCTTGCTGAATTAGATCGAATGGCTAGTCGTCTCGAACTTCCAAAATCAGTTCGAGAAGCTGCTGCTGTGAATTATAAGAAAGCAGTCGAAAAGCGTTTGATTCGAGGGCGCTCAATAGAAGGTGTAGCAGCAGCGAGCCTCTATGCGGCATGCCGACAATGTGGCGTTCCAAGAACTTTAGATGAAATAGGTCTAGCTAGTAGAACTGGTCGAAAAGAAATCGGGCGAACATATCGATTTATGGTTCGTGAACTAAAGATGCGGATTATGCCAACTGGACCAGAAGATTACATCTCACGGTTTTGTTCTGGATTAGGGTTAGATGCAGAGGTTGAAGCTAAAGCATACGAACTCATCAAAGCCGCCCAAGAAAAGGAATTGACAAGCGGCCGCGGCCCTACAGGAATAGCGGCTTCGATTATCTATATTGCAAGTGTTCTTTGTGGTAAGCGAAGGACTCAGAGAGAAGTTGCCGAAGTTGCTGGTGTTACTGAAGTTACTATCCGAAATAGATACAAGGAATTGATTCAAAATCTCAACATCGAACTTGATATTTGAAAATAGTTTCGATAAACTAGACTTTCCACTTAGCAGTCGGTTACTTTACCGAATCTATCTATTATTTTCGCGATAAAAATATTGTACCGCATTTTTGTAACTGTTTGACATTATTATTCCGAGAGATTCATCTCCTCAACCCTTATCGAGGTATCATGGAAGCTCCAGCGCGAACAGCCCGCCGCCTCCTTTTCGGCTTTGGAATCGCCTTATTGCTGGCAACAGCTTTCGCTTTAATTGATGGCCGTTTACCTCCTTCCGAATGTCCAGAAGAGACGTATAACTGTACGGCAAGTAATGAATTTGGTTGGTTTTTACCTGCTGCAACAATACTAACTTTATTTTCTGGTTATCTTCTGCATCTTGGAATAGAAAAGGGTTTCAATTCTCCATTATTGAAAATGTTCCCTGTCGCAGATTCCTCTACCCAGAGAGAGTCAATATCAATGGATATTTCAGATTCACAAGACGAAAGCCATCTCTCCGATGCTTGGGCAGACTTAGAACAGGGTTTGTTATCATCTAAAGAGAATGAAGAAGAATGAGTTTCATAGAAAACATTGACCTTCTACTTGTTCTCCGAGGTGTTAGGTGAGATGATGAGCGACCTGCCAGAAAACCTGTATTACACCGCTGAACATGAATGGATTAGGATTGAAGGAGATGAATTGGTAATAGGAATTACAGATCACGCTCAAGAATCTTTGACTGACATTGTGTATGTGGAACTTCCAGATATTGGCATGGTTCTTGAAGAAAATGATGAATTTGCAAGTGTTGAATCTGTCAAAAGCGTTTCAGGAATATATGCACCTATTGCAGGAAACATTACAGAAGTCAATGAAGAATTAGATGATACTCCTGAATTAATCAATCAAGATCCATATGGTGCTGGTTGGATAGTAAAAATATCTCCAACAGATATGGATGCAGTACATAATTTACTCAAGTCAACAGCATATAGTGAATTAATTGGGGAGTGAATTACCTTGAATACAGCCGCATCAGATGCGGCTGAGTATACCATTTATGTCGATGGCTCTTGTCAAGATAATCAAAATGTAACAGCAGAAACTCCTGCAGCTTGGGGTGTTGTTGTTGTCGTGGGAGATAATCAAAGAGGTAGCGGCTCAGGTGAAGTAATTACTGAATTAAGTGGCTTGGTAATTACTGAGCCAACAATGGAACTTTTCCTTGGGGCAAAGGTTGGTTCCAACAATACTGCTGAACTTTGTGGTGTCGCACATGCTCTAAGATGGATATTAATGGATGGTAAAGTTACACATGCAATTATTAGAGCAGATTCTCAATATGCTTTACAAATCGCACAGCAGAACTGGAAAGCAAAAGCAAACCTCGAACTAGTAAAAACAGTTCAGTCATTATGGGAGGAAGTATCATCTCAATGCCAACTATCAGGTACTTGGGTCCGTGCTCATCGTGGCCACAAGTGGAATGAGAGAGCAGATCATCTAGCATTTCGTACTATGCAAGGAGAACAACCCTTACCACTAGATTTTTGGAAACCAGGCATGAGATAATTATCTATTGTGATTATTCCTCTTCATCATTTGTTAATGGTCCAGATATCACTAACCACGCGTAAATAGCATGTAGCACCATTAACGATGAATATAGTAATATTATCAATGGTGCAGGGCCAGGGACATGTATTTCAATGTTAGATAAATATCCTAGAATATATATCAATAATAGTCCCAATAAAGCCTCAAAAATTGAATATTTAGCAATATTTTCCTTTCCACAATGATATAATCGTAAATATGGAACCACTCCGATTGTTTCAAATTGCCAGCGGTATTTGGCAACATAGATGAATCCCAATCCAATCAATCCGATTACCCCCCTAGTAAACGATTCTTCTTGCCAAGGCCCTAATGGCGCATCCCATTCTGTAAATGATTGGAGGACTAAAACCAAGCCAAGTCCAAGTTGCCAGCGCCACTCAGGTTTTCCCCCCATAGTTAGTCCACCACCCTGTCTCGCTTCAATAGAGTGGTTCAGGCATAGCCCCATTTCCAGATAAATAATATTTCCATGACTCCGCTCTTTCTTCATTTCTAATTGCAAATACTTCCCAGAATTTTGCTAATGATTCAGGGGCACAAGATGTAATTTTATTGGCGATGGTTGCAAATGATTCAGTATTAACATCTTGCATTCTTAGAAGTAATTCCCTCATTCTTATTCCGGCGACTTCATCATTTTCAACCCATAGAGGAACGAATATTTCTTGAGAATCATAGGGGTCTAATTCTAAATAATCTCTTAGGCAAGATTGAACAAATAATCTTTTAATTCCCCTATCAGAATCTTGTGATGGCAACTTTATTCTTTGAAGAAATGCATCAGAATCAATACTTGCTAATTCTTTTAGAGAACTAACTGATGCAGATCTTGCACTAATATCATTTGATTTAGCCAGGTAATCAACTAAGGCGATTCCTTCATCAAATGAAGCGCGCAATAAGGAAGGAAGAATATCAGAAATTGCTATTTGCACACATGATTCTTGCCTTGTTTGCAGAGCAGTCAAAACCAATAATCCAGAATCTTGTGAAACCTCCAATAATCTTGGAACACAACTGACTAATTCAGCAGCAACACTCTCTGGTTGCGACCGAACCATTTGCTCAAACCTAGTTGCTAAAGCCATTTGTTCTACTAAAACAGGTCTTTCCAACATTGTTCTCATCCATTTTACCAAAAGAATCCTTCTTTCTTCATTTCCTTCTTCCATTACATCAAATAACCAATGAGCAGCATCAATACCCCCTGAATTTTCTTTAATTTTGAGGGGGTAATCATCTTTTTTCCCCCAATCAACTTGGTGAGGTCCCGGCTCAGGTTGAGTTGGCCAATGCCCGGGTGGGCTAGATAAGGCAACACTTTCTAAAATGTGATAACCTTGATTTTCAGATAAGCCATCGATCTTACGACAAATACCATTTAACAAAGAAATACCAATGTACCAACGAGTTGTATCAGGAGCATCTCTATCTAAGGCTAAGGCCAACCAACCTTCACAAAATCCAAAAATTATGTGCCGCGAAACATCCTCGATTCTTTTCAACAACCATTTCTCTCCTTCTTTTTGAGGATCTGCTGTAAGCCCCAGGCGGTGAGGTATCATCACTTCTCTACAATTATCTAATAAATTGTTGAATCGTGCTTTGTCAACGGTAAAAAGCCCCTCAGCTTGTTCTAATACCTGAGTGGCTGAATGTGGGCCAATTAATGGTAAATCCGAATCTAATATGGGCGGTGGGGGTAGTGGCCAATTAGTTAGAGACCATTCCATATCTTCGTTAAGCATCTCTAGACAGTGGGTGTGAATAATAGATGCAGTTTTTTGCCGTTCTCGGCTGTAATCCATTTTAATCCCATCAGAATGTTTCTCGAATAATCTTGTGTATTTTGTAAGGTAGTAGAGCTCTATTTACTGGAGTGACTTCAAGAATCCTTGAATCATCTCTCCTTCGAATGTCTTGCAATAGTGGGTGCCTGCTCTTCTTATGCAGAGTCATTATTGTTGGTTTATCAATATCAACTACTTCTCGAACAATAGCAACAAATTCTTCAGATTCAACAGTAAATTTTCCAATTTCATCTATTACAATGACTTCGTAATTATCAATCGCTTCTTGAATTGCAGGAACCGCAATTTTTGCAATTACTTCAGGATCTAACCCCAATCCTAGAATTCGATTTCTAGAATCAATATCTTTGTGCGCGATAGTACCAGTTTCTCCAGTTTGAATATTTAGGCAAGAGTAACCGACTCTAGTAGTTCCTTCTAATATTGGTATTGTTTTCACACCACCTATAATTTCGAATGAACTTGGATCTTCCCCTCTTCCTCTTAGTTCTTGACCTCTCTCATTTTCTAACATCGCAGCAACTTTGTTCATCACGGCACTTTTGCCAGAACGGGGTAAACCAGTAATGCCTATTTTTGGATGAATGCCCATGGAATTTCCTCATTTAGTTGTGTGTTGCCGAGATTATTAGACACTACTGAGTACTACGAGGGCGGTGACATCATAAATACCTATTCTAGTAATTACGTTCCGCATTCGGGCGTAACAACCACCTTTAAGCAAGCCGTGACCCGATTTCGTAGTTCCCTGGAAGTAAGGGTAGTAACTCTAATTCGTAGTTGTTTACATTATTATTTGCAGCCCATGCGCGAGCCCAAGCATCGAGTTTGTACGAATTTAGTAAATAACATAGCCATTCTAATGATTCTTCAAATCCATTATGAGTATTGGATAACATTTCCATAATATCTTTTGGAAGTTGTAAGTAGTTTACAGAATTCCCAAGAACCGCGCCGGCCGGAAGAACAACCCAACGCAACCGCCGAGTTTGTTGGGCATTGACAATTGCTTGACATGCAAGTCTTGGTAATTTAGATGCCTCTATGCTACCCCGCCACAGTGCTTGCTTTCTTTCAGGAGAATTACAGTTTATCTGTGAATTGAAAGCAGGGTGATGAATCCACACATCATTTTCATCATTACTACGAAAGTGAATACCTCGAACAAATGGTATACCTCTACTTCCTTTCTTCCAAGTATGAATATCTTCAGACCAACCAGTTTGATCTACTTCCCCAACTCTTACTCTAACACGTTCATCCTTTCCTGATAACCAATGATTGGCATCGGAAAGTCTAGGCGCCTCAGCTAATTCATCGATGATTTCTACTAACTCATCTCTTTCATCTCTTTTTCTTGGAAGTCTTGGAACGGACCAATCACCTTGGCTCCATCTTTCCCAACGTTCTTTGTCCAGAGATAAACAAGGAACAGTTGCTTCAAGGCCGTTTCGTGAACACAGGTCGCTTTTTTCTGCGGGGCCCAATGATAGCAAACTATCAGTTTCTCCACCTGTAGTTATACCAAGTACAAGTACACCTTGCGTGACACCTGCAAATAATCGAGCAGATTCCGGGAATGCCCAGATAGTTGTCCATTCGTGTTTATTTACAAGTAGGGAACGTAGTGGCGCACTACTTTGTTCTCTTAGCAAACTATCTGGGACAATAATTCGAATTCTACCTCCGGATTTTACAAGTTGCAAACTTCTTTCAATAAATAGGCGATATAAGTTAACGTTACCACGAAGCGTGGAAAATCTTAGTGCCCCATCCTTTTCTTTCAAATTACGAAGTTCATTACCTAGTTCTTTTCTCAACACACTTCCGTTCTCATAGCCGCGGAACCTATCCTTAATTCTCAACCATGGAGGGTTTGTCAATAGTAATCGTGGCTGCTCTTCCCAAGGCCATTCACCCCGCAAAGGATCTACAACCATGATTGCAGATTCCAAAGTTTGCATAGCTTCAGTTCTAGATAGCATCCCCATTAGAGGTTGGTCATCAAGTGTCGCTAGCCCATTACGCACTAATTCGAGATAAAGGCGTCGATGGCTGGCATTTTTAGCTATGTGACACATATCTACTAATTGAAATTTAGAGAGCAAGGTACGTGTATCTTCTAATTTTTCATCTTCACTAAATTTTGAGGTTGCCTCAGCGTGCCATCGAATAAGGCGAGCAGGAAATAATCCTCCAGCAAGTGCCGGATCAGCAAATGGAAGAGGTATACCACTACGTGTTCTAATTTTTTCATTAATTTCCTTGAGAGTTTCTTCATCTTCTTCTAAATCATCTTCATTATTTTCAAGATTTAGTTCATCAACATGGATGTGAAATCCAGGCGGTAATGCATCTAAATTAATTTTAGGAGGAGTTATTCTAGATGAAATTGGAGGTAGGTCAACTCTCAATTCATCAGCGATAATAGCATCTGCTAGTGCAATAGGGGTGGGGTGTGCGCCCCGGGGGCTCCGTCCATCTTTCTCTGCATCATAGCGGCAAATTAACTGGTCTAAAACATGGCCGGGATCAGTTAGCAAACTTGCAGGAAGAGTTGGCCAATTTTGAGGTAAAACTGCTGCAATTGGCATATTTCTACTCAACGCCACCTCCCAAGAAGATAGCCAAGTATCAATTTGTTCTTCTCTAGAAGAACATTCTCTATCTAGGCGGGCGTACCAACCACTAACATTCCCAGACCTCATGAATAGAACTCGTATAGTAACTTAGATTTAGACATTTACCCGAATCAATAAATTATCATCTTTCATCAAGAAGCAATTCATCACCAGCTATACTCATTTTCACAACAGTACGTCCTTTTGCTAACCAATGCCAACCTTCAGTTACCCAATCATATAATTGGTCTAAGCCATCAATTCCAATTCCAGCAGCTTCTGCCATACGCTCTAAAACGAGAACTTCAGCAGGATGATATTCACCATCTGCGGCAGCTAACAAAACAGAATCTCTAAGTGCGACTTTTAGCGTATCAGGGGTTGCTTTTTCTATCAACTGTTCTAAGTCTCCATTGCTACGTAATTGCTTTCTAGTATTTTCTCTTAATTCTGGTTTTAGCAACACTCTTCCCATGAATGCCTCAAGCGCAGCCATCTCTTCACGCACTAAAGCACCATCAGAATTTGCTAGTAGTGCTAATAGTTCAATATAAACTTCTTTTTCAGAAGGAGATAGCATATCGACAGCATCGGGCAGCATGCCACTCATTGCTTTCACCTATTCAACATCTAGCAGGTCTAATCCGCCCTGCATCCAGTCGTAACCCTCAGAAACCCAATCGAGTAATTTATCCACTATACCCGATTCTAATTTTAGATGTTTAGCAATTGATTCAAGAGCAATTTGTTCATCTTCATCAACAGTTCCATCTGCAGCAGTCATCAAAGCAGCATCTCTTAGTGCAAGTTTACCAGATACTTTCCCCAACCCCCCTAGGCACTCTTCAAGGGTAGGCGGTTCTTTGAGATAAGTACGAATCATTTTTCTCTGTGCGGGGGATAGTAGAGCAGTCCCAAGTCGCTGTTCAAAGACAGTCATTTCATCGATTGTCACTTCGTCATCAATGTTGATCATATAGGCCAATAACTTGGCATAAGCAAAGCGTTCGTCGCGGGGTAACTCGTGCAGAGTGTCCGGAAGCATGGTTCTGCGAAAGGTAACAGGGATAACAACCCTGCG
>Ga0208639_1002378_pt1 | contig 11069 bp, 9 predicted proteins | sample ETNtaG_33_FD_185772 | JGI IMG/M metagenome (GOLD analysis project Ga0208639, IMG submission 185772) | Marine microbial and viral communities from oxygen minimum zone, Eastern Pacific Ocean - ETNP201310SV76 (SPAdes) (version 2) | ecosystem: Environmental > Aquatic > Marine > Oceanic ...
CGAGTCAGTTACCTGTCTCGCTTCCTGGTGTGTCGTCTGCTGCCCGAAGGCAGTTTTCTTTTCACCAGTTCCCGGTTCGGATTGCTCCGTTCCGGCGTCCCTGAGAGAGGTGTTTTCCTTGCGGTCCACACCTCACCTCCCGGTTTCTCTCCGTCTTGCGACTTTGATCCACCTAGGAGCAGGATTGTGACATTACTGCCACCCCTGTCTCCCCCTTCGGTCCGGTTCCAGCATTGCTGCCTTTCCCTTCCCTGGGCCGGTTTCAACTGCAGTCTACTTCCGTCCCCCGGTAGTGACTCCGCATTGCTGCTTTGTCAATCACCTGCACAGGATTGTGCTTAAGGAGTAGTCAGCCGACTTTTCGCGACTTGGCTTTTATGAGTTCTATCTTCTCTGGGTCCCTGAGGTCACCTTTCGGCTTCCAGTGATTCCCTTTGATGACATTACCCAAGGTGCTTTGTTGCTAATTCCTTCCAATTGTCCCTCGCTCTTTCGAGCAACTCTCCTGTGTTCGACACAATGTGTCGTTGTGCAGTTTGAGCCCAGCTCTAATGCACGTTCACAAAAGCATCCAACACAAACCGAAGTCTGTGCCTTCATTCTCCTGTGGGCCTGCCTGCTTGACTTTGCAGTCAAGAGCACGCCCCATCTCGCCCGACTTACGTCGGATTTGATGGCCCACTACCGATCCCGAATTGGGTCCCTTGTGGGCTGGGGCCTGCCGGTGACGCTGGGCGCCCCGACACCACTCCTCGGGAGCGGCAAAGTTCACGTGGCACAGGGAGCCCCATAAACCTTTGCAAAAAAACGGTGCTTTTCCATCAGAAAAGGGGCAACTGAACCCCTATTTCCACTGGAAGTGTTCGGCAAAAAATGTTCGTTTTCAGGACCTAAGACGACGCAATTTTTCGGCCATCGATGACTGATGTTCGTCCATTTCTGAAGTTTCATTCGATCCCAATCGGCGTGTAAGTAAATCGCCCTGTAACAAATACAACGAACCGTTATCAAATCCGATGGCGAGATATTCAGAATTACCAACGATTGAATTCACCCTGGACTTCATCTCAACCCTCATCAGAGACTCTCCTGTTGGGGCAATTCGAATTTCAGTGATGGATTCTCGATCGTCCCAAGATGAAATCCACGCACTGATTTGGTTGTTGATTTCTGGACCATAGACAATATGTTCGATGTTTCGACCGAGTGGTGTTTCTACCTGCCACAGCAACGACCCTTTCTTGTCATACGCTCGGGCGAGGCCTTCAGCACCACCAAAACCTGCCCCGACTGAACTAGATTCGATGGCGACTGCAACAAGGAAGCCGGGTGCTGTTGATGATATGGATTCAATCGAACCAGGCTGATTTGTGTAGGTGTCATCATCCATGACCAATCCATCATCCACACCCGTTAGAGTGCCATCAGCATGTCCGACGATCATGTGAGATTGGCCTAAAGATCCACAGGTGGCGGGCGAACTAGTTGGCAAGGGGGTATGGTGCAGACCGCTTTCTTCTGCGCGAATCATACCACATCTTGGTCGGCCTAAGGGTAGGAATGCTACGCCGTCATCTCGCATTTCAATCGCCCAAGGTCGTTCATCGATCGAATCTTGGCGGAGCAATACGCCTTCAGTGTTAAATCGCCAAAATGTCGATTCAAGAAAATCATTCATCTCTAAATCATAGATTGATGATGTCGCCAATATTGTGGAGGCGTCTGGCGTACAGGCGACTAAGTCACTACTTCCTTCTAATTCGACGGTCCAACGAACTTCGCCTGAAGACTGGTCGAGGCAAACAATATCTCGACCACAGACGGCAAAAAGGTAATCTCCACCCATGGCAAATGCTGAAACTCTGTTGCTGGTTTGTGTTTGCCACAACTGTTCGCCTTCCAAATCCCAGCAATGAATTCCACCATTCCAATCACCAGCAAGCAAGCGTTCATCATCTAAATGTAGGACACTCACTGCAGCATCGAGATGTCTCTCAAACCACGCCAATTCGCGTAAACCACGAAGTGGGGGCCCCTCCATGTCGCTGAAGGGAACTTGGTTGCTTTTGGGGCTTCTGCTTCAGGCCTGAACCCCATACAAGCACTCTATCTTAGATTGTAGATAGTCAATGAACGGTTGTGGCGTCGGTGGTTGACCCGTTGCCTCCTCAATCAATTCTGCCGGCGAAAGGATGCTGCCACGAGCGTGGACATGGGTTCGCATCCACTGTAGAAGGGGTTCGAATTCGCCTCGACTCCACATTTCTTCTAACGTTTCATGACCTTCAAGATCTGAACGTGCAGCTGCTAGCAGTTGGGCACTGTACAAATTACCCAACGTGTATGTGGGGAAGTATCCAAATGCGCCCATCGACCAATGAACATCTTGGAGAACTCCTTGCTTCCGATTAGGAGAACGAATGCCTAGGAATTTCTCATACATTTCATCCCAGGCATCTGGTAATTCATCGATGTCCAAATCCCCATTGATGAGTTGTTTCTCGATTTCATATCGAATCATGATGTGTAGATTGTAAGTTGCCTCATCAGCCTCAACCCGAATGAGACTTGGTTCTACCAAGTTGACACTGCGCCACAACATCTCACCAGTCACACCATTCATATTCGCTGAGAAATACTCGTTCCAATGCGGAATGGCCCACTCACTGAACGCTAGAGAACGTCCCACTTGATTTTCCCATAGGCGACTTTGTGATTCGTGTACACCCAAACCATCTGCATGACCCGCAGGCTGGAAATCCAAATGTCGGGGGCGGCCTTGTTCATACAATCCGTGCCCAGTTTCGTGTAGAGACCCGTAAAGGGATCCGAATGGCTCAGCCTCATCATAGCGGGTGGTCCAGCGTACATCATCAGGATTGGAACCGCCACAGAATGGATGTGTGGATTTGTCACGACGGCCTGCATCGAAATCAAAACCGATTGCCGCTGAAATCCCGTGAGAAAGTTGAGCCTGTGCATTCTCTGGCCAATCGCTTGAGGTGACCCATGACATATCGGGGGCGTCACAATTTCCAACAGCCGCAATCAATGGGACCAATGCTTCACGCAATCCTGCGAATAAGGGATCCACCTGCGCAACGCACAGTCCGGATTCGTAAATGTCTAACAGAGCATCATAGGGATTGTCTTCGTATCCCAAATATCCTGCAAGTTCGCGATTCAATTCAATCATCTCTGCAAGGTCATCTCTGAAAATGGAAAAATCGTCCTTCTCGCGGGCTTCTGTCCAGGACACGATGGATTTTGATTTGTGACGCGCGAATCGCTCGACAAAATCCACCGGCTTCTTGGTGGCTTTGTCATAGGCATCTCGTATCAATCGAAGATTCCCTGCTGCAACCTCGTCTTCTGCCCCTTCAATTTCGGCTGCCGCTAGGACTTCGCCCATCTGTTCATCCACCATCATCGTGTGGCTGGTCGTAGAAAGCCAAGCCAACTGCTCCGCGCGCAAGGGGGATGCCTTTGGGGGCATCATTACTTCTTGATCCCAGTGTAATAGGCCTTGTATTTGACCCACTGTTTCGATCTCTTTCATCCGCGACATCAGTGCTACGTATGCTTCTCCCATGGGTCTCCCGAGGCGTCTTTATCCTCAAAGGCACCGATGATGAATTGTCTTTGTCAATGTGTTATGGTGGAGTCATTCCTTTACTGCTCACGACTCACCAGATTGCTTATATCCAATTTTTTGGTGAAGGGTTTGTGCGACAATTTCACCCTACCCTATTGGCGCTTTTGTTCCTCTCTGGGGCCCTTGCAGGTTGCTTATCGGATTCGAAAGATGAAGGGGGGATTACACTAATCGTGGAGTATGAACAAACAAACGGTACAGTTGTGCAATCATTCATTGATGGTGAACTTGTTTCAACAACCAATGTCTCGATAAATTTTGATTTCTCGAAGACGTTGTCGGAACATGAATTGATTACGTTCGGTATTGATCTGCTAGATGGTAGCACACCCACACTTGTTGGGGCAGATTCAGAAACAGATATTACAATTGAATTTGAAAGTCATGGAATTTACGAATTAAGTGCCTTTGCAATCGATGGCCAAAATCAGAAAGAGAACATGTCAATCCTCATTAGAATCGAAATGAGAATGGATTGGGTTGAATACAGCACATTTGAACCAAAACCGATGGTCATCGACCCAATTCCAACCAATGGAGGCGAATACCCAACTTCAATCATAATCGATTCAACGGTCGAAAATCCGGAACTGATTGAGAATATCTCAAGTGGCCGGGAGGTGGCATTTACATGGAATTTGATTGACGGCACTGAAGATACTTGTCAGAGTAGAAATGGAATTGTGCACGATGGTGAATTTGTAAATTGGGAAACTATTCATTTCAATACGTTTGAAGTTCATGAATTGACGATAAGTTACGATGATGGACAAGATTACATCAATGTCAACCAAACTGTGTTCATTACATACAGTGAATTGTAATCAAATCGAAATCGCTGAGATACTAGCAGCAACCTGTGGATCGCATTGGAGCCACAATAAATTCAACCCGATCAATATCTTGTGTGTTTTTCAACGAATCGACAATCGTCCGAATCATTCCGGCCTTCCCATTCAGTTGCATCGTGTCGACACAGGTGTGACTCTCTGTGAGACAATTGTGATGGTATGAATTGACAGTGATTGAATGGGTGTGTCTCAATTCCATCAATTTGTTCTCCACACCATGCTGATAGTAGATGACCATCGTGCCCTCTATGCTCTCATCCTTCTCCATGGTGTTCAAGTCACCACGGCGTGTAGCTTCGGAAAAATGAATGGTTGCATCTCGGAGAAACATGCTTCTATTCTTGTATCCTGATTGAAGGATAATTCTGTCTAAATCTTCTGCGAATTCTTTGTCGGTACTAAATGAAAATACTCGGCTCATAATTTGTTCACAAGGCATGAATTAATAATATTTTTTAAATATGTATTAACAAACGGCGGGACATGGACACAACTCTGATTGCATTTGCAGCAGCGACACTAATCATTGGCTTAGTGTGCGGTTTAGCACCGATTTTTTCTGGGATTAAAGACGACCAAAATAGGTTGAAACAACTGACTGGAATCGCTGCTGGAATTATTATTGCCTCAGCGATGTTGGTTGTGATTCCGGAAGGATACGAATTGGCCATGACCGATGAACATGGCACAGACGATGCATTGGCAGGATCTGTGGCATTGGTCATTCTCGAAGTTGACCATGGAGACATCAATGCAACTGAAGGTATTGAAGAAATTGAAGCGCTGATTGGAGGGCACGGTGATGGTCATGAAGATGAGCATGGGCATGATGAAGAAGAGGATGGACATGATGACCATGGACACGATTCAGAGGCCAGTTTGTCAGATTCTATCGGAGCCGTCATTGAAGAAGTTGAAGATGGTGACATCAATGCCACAACCGGAATTGAAGAAATTGAAGAGTTGATTTCTACTCACGGACACGAAGAAGAATCTCATGACGACCACGCAAGTGGGTTGTTGATGGGTGGTGCGATTATGGCCGGCTTCCTCCTGATGTTTGTTCTCGAAGGTTCAGGAATCGGTCACGCTGTCCATGAGGAGCATCATGACCATGAGCATGGCCACGGGCACGGTCACGTGCATCACGCAGCTGCAGGCGGGTTGCTAGTGTTTGGACTCACATTGCATGCGGCCACCGATGGAGTTGCCATTGGCGCTGCTGCGGCAACTGGGGACTTTGCCTTGACCGTGACCGTGTTGCTAGCCGTCTTGATTCACAAGGGACCTGCTGCATTCAGTTTGGGTGTCTTTTCTGCGCATGAGAGAGAAGACCGAAAGGACTCCATCCGGGATGTTGTCATCTTTTCGTTGGCCACACCCGTGATGATTATCATCGCCGGTCTCGCCCTTGCAGAACTTGAAACGCACATGATCGGACTCGCAATGCTATTCTCTGCAGGAACGTTCCTGTATGTGGCAACAGTCGATACTCTCCCTGATATTCACAATCCTGAAACAGGAAAGAAAGCGATGATTCACGTCCTAATTGGTGTTGCAATCCTTGTTGTTTTACTACTGATTGCAAATACACTTGATATCGGACACGCGCATTAGAATCCATGGCCCCATCGGGCTTTGCGACTCGCGAACCTTGAAGGCGAGATGTGCACGGCCGTAGGCCGTGGCAGACGAGGTCTTTGAGGCAGAACTCTTCGATGAGATGCCGGCTGAGGAGCAGCGTGAGAAACGGCAACTCAATGGAGCAATGGGGGCAACCATTGCCATCGTTGTGTTGTTTCTAGTTCTTGCAGCAACAGTTGGAATTCCTCATGGTATGATGGGCGCAGATGGTGCCGCCAACAGTCACTGGTTGCCACCTGTCGAAGATCGTACTGGTAAAATATACGACAACAGTGATGTGTTTAGTCGGGTATCTTGGAATGGAAGCCACAACATCTCAGCGGTTCAATCAATCTTCGTCGATGTTCCCGCAATCACTCTAGCCGATGGTGGGGCGGGCGCGACTGGTGATGCAGTTGTTCATCTCGGACTGTGGTTGCCTGAAATTGATGGCTGTGACTATTCTGCTGGAAATGTAAGTGAAGAGTGTCAGGTTCCAGTCATTGCTGAAATTGGTCCTTACTACAACGATGGAGATGTCGATGCATTGACTCCTGCCGATCGCTTGGGTCGATTTCTAATCGAAAATTTCGTCCCTCATGGATTCGGTGTGGCACAAGTCTCAGTCTTTGGTACGGGTGATTCAAATCATTGCATGGATCTAATGGGCCATGATGAGATGGAGGGTATTCAGGCGGCAGTGGATTGGTTGGGTCAACAACCCTGGTCCAATGGGAGAGTTGGTGCCATTGGAAAGTCGTATGATGGTTCAACGCCATGGAATGCAGCGGCATCAGGGTCAGAGCACTTGGCGACAATTGTTCCGATGTCTGGATTGATCGGTGTCCATGAATTGATGTGGCGTAATGGTAGCATGGAAGCGCGCGGTGCGATTATGCACAATGGTGTGTATGGTTCATTCGGATTGGATGGTGATTTGGAAGATGCGCAAAACGGCTGTGAAGGGTATATGGAAGGATACTATGCCGGTACCGCTGCATACATGACCGGAGACAATCTAGAATGGATGAACAGTGATTATTGGAAGGAACGTTATTTCCTTGACCGCGCCATGGAATTGTACAATGGCTCCATCTACATCATCCACGGGATGCAGGATTGGAATGTTGACCCTCACATGGCATTCCCGACTCATCAAATTGCGATTGACCATGGTTTTGAGGTCAAGGGGTTGTATGGCCAATGGACCCATGATTATCCGGATCGAGCTAGTGGACACGATGGTGGAATTGGTTACCCTTGGTCACTAAGATGGGATTGGGCGGATGACTTGCTTGAGTGGTTTGATTTCTATCTGCGAGACATTGGCCCTCAACCCCGATTGATTGCTGAGATTCAAGACGACATGGGGGGTTGGAGGGTTGAGGACACCTATCCGCCCTTGGACACGGAATGGAATGTAACCACCTTAGATCAATGTGAACTTATTTCCGGAAGCGATTCGGTGACTACAACCAGCACAACTACACTCAATTGTGGGACAATGGAGCAAGACTTCCGTATTGTCGGAATGCCAACCTTGCATATGGGCGCGCGCATCTCAGTCCTTGGAACGAGTGGGCATCTCTTCGTAGAAATGCAAAGAGAAAGTGACGGGGCACATTTGGGCCACGCTGTGATGGATCTCCGGTTCTCAGATGGTGGTAAAGAAGGGCGGGTGTTGTTCCCTGGAGAGACGGTTCTAGCGCAAATGGAATTCTTCGCAATGGATGTAGTCATCCCTGCTGGAGACAGTTTGATTCTTGTCATTTCCCAAACAGGTGAGGATTACGTTCCCAGTCCGGTTAGCACGTTTCCTGTGACTGTCTTCCTCGATGATCGAAGCACACTTTCCCTTTCTACAGTTACACGCACGTGCGATGATCTGTTCCTACCACCGATGCAAGAAAATTACCCGATGTGTTAAGACGGAGTTGAAAATATGAGCCAGCCACAATTACACATGCTACATACCTGTCCTTTTTGCTGGAAGGTTCGCAGTATTGCGGAACATCTAGACATCGATTATCGGAAGGTTCAGGTCAACGCAATGAAGACGAAAAAGGAATTGAGATTCGCTGGCGATTGGGGTAAGGTTCCAGTCTGGACTGAAAACGATGGCGAGATTATCGTCGATTCTACACCCATAATGCAGCACATCGATTCCACCTACAACGAGGGTCGACTCTGGGCCACTCATGATGAAAGTCGCAGAGATGAATGGATTGAATGGGTCGATACGAAAATGTCGAAAGCCACGATCCCAATTCTCTACGGCAGTCTTTCCTCGGCACTGAAAACCACAACTCGTATCTCAAAATTGGAAACGTTTGGATTCTTTTCAAAGCGACTCTATGCGTGGGCTGGGTTCCCAATCATGTGGGGGATTATCGCAAGAACTCGAGTCAAGAAGGATGGTCGGAAACCCAAGCAATTGTGGCACGACCTTCTAACCGAATTTACCGATGAATTTGGGGGGACGCCATTCTTCGGAGGTGAGAATCCCGATTTGGTGGATTTAGCGGCCTTTGGATACATGCGTTCAATCTCGCCCTTCCCACAATTTTCTCAACTTGAAGATCACGAGCATGGAATTACATGGTATCGCCGCGTTGAAGCAACACTCAAGGCCTGAATCCATCAATTTCGGGGGCAGAGTACATCGACATAGACGAGCGGTGTGACGTCCGTTCTGTCTGTGAAGCTATTTTGGAGCGGAGGATTGCCGATGTTCTCTGCCAAACAGCGAACAGTTCTATGTGGACTATAATATACAACCCAATATATGCCATAATTTCGATGAAATTTAGTGGTTTCTACAATTTCCGGAAACATTTCTCCCTAAACCGGAAATTATTCTTGTTTTACCAAAGATACAGTAAGCAAGAAAGCGATCAGGCCGAAACCACATGAAACGTAGAAATGGCCCATCGAAAAGAATGCTGTGACAGATGCTGTGCGAATTAATCCCACATTCTTATTTTTGATACCGATGGCAGTAATCACTAGAGTAATGATTCCTAAACCGATGAATCCTGTTCCAAACATATCATACATCGCTGCAGCTGTTTGATCGTAGGGTTGTGTGCTATTCTCTCGTTGGGATTCACTCAAGTCAATCCAATGCCCACCCACTGACAATTCTTGTCCACTTTCAAATTCGGATTCACTGGGCCATTCAAACACCAAATGGGTGAAACCAAACGGCTCAAATCCGGCAGGGGCATTGAGTAGGATGAGATTTGTGAATCTATCACCCTCTGGTGAGGCTATGTCGAGTGTCATCTGTCCAGGATCCAATCCCTCCATCCTGAATGTTCCATTTTCGGAAGTATTCGCATAGACATTTTTGCGATAAGCAAGATGTCCTTCTAGAGTATAATTGACCAGTGGCTGCCCATCTCCATCAATGAGGACGCCTGTAAGAATTGCAGATTCATTTGGGGCTCCGACGGATTGTGTGAAAATCAACTGGCGGTGTGTATACATCCCTGAATCCCCATCAAGGTAATCAGTCCCAACATAGAAACCGGCTGTCGCCGCCAGTACTGCGAGAAGAGCGGCAAACATTGCGCGGGAGGGGAGGGGAGTCTGGCTAGGTAGTCTGAGGGTGGCTCCTGAATTTTGGAAGACGGCTGTGTCCTCCGGGGGGAGTCCTTGCAATACCTGCTCTTCGGCCACATTCAATGGGTATTCGCGTTCTCTCAAGATTGTTCGCCTTGATGTCCCTTGTGAATATTGAGTACTTTTCGATCTAAAGTTGCCAGTGGTACGGAATCTGGTTCATGCAAAATATCGCCTTCTTGTGCCACCGAACTGTATACTGTAATGTTCAATCGCTTGTGAGTGAAATCGTGCCTTACATCCCCAATTCGTTCGGCATTTCGTCCCCGTAATAGAGTTCTAATCTCTCCAGCATCTTCCGCATAAGGTAGGCCCCACAACCCTCCAAGTGTCCGCCCTTCGCGTGCTTCCAATAAGATCCCATCTTCGCCGAATACAACAAGGACTGTTGCATCGATGTGTGTTTGCTTGATGGATCGACGATGTGGCCATTGCTCTGGATTTTGCGATTTACTGGCGAGGCATGTTGATTGGAGTGGGCAACGATTGCAATCTGGGTTGCGAGGAGTGCAGACCAATGACCCAATTTCCATCATCGCTTGATTCCAATCACCTGGTCGCTGATGATTGAGTATCGCGGTCGCTTCGCGTTGGAGTTCTGAATCACTCAGATGCTCGGCTCGTAATCGAGAGATGACTCGGCGCACATTTCCATCAACACAAGCAACCGGTTCACCATGGGCTATTGAAGCAATGGCTGCAGCCGTATATGGTCCGATTCCTGGTAATTCCAGTAATGCGTCGTATGTGGATGGGAGTTCCTTGCCATCAAGGGTAGTGGCCAGCTTGTGCAAATTTCTCGCGCGCGCGTAGTATCCACATCCTTGCCATAACCGCAGGAGGTTTTCTTCAGTGTCGTTGGCGAGCGATGCGGGCGTGGGATACGCACTGCGAATCCGTTCCCAATACGGCAACCCAGTTTCCATTCGAGTTTGCTGAAGGATAATTTCAGCCAGTAGAGATTCCCATGGGGTCACTTTTTCGATGCGCCATGGAAGTGGGCGGGCGTTCTCATCGAACCAGCCCAACAACTCCCGCATATTTGGTCGGTAGTCGCGGAGGGTGATGGCGGTTGCGACCGATGGCGCCATGAATGGGGGGTGCATCGCAGGACCATGGCGACTTGTGAGGCGCGTTGGATCGGTGATGAAAAACGTGCTAGAGTGTTGCTCTCAGCAATTCAAGCCGATGACCCAGAGATGTTTACTGCTGAGATTGTGCCTCTCGAGGGGGGGCTGGTGGAATTGATTGTCTCTGTAACCACTGAAAGTATCCCTTCACTTCAATCGGTGATGGATGATTTACTGGCATGCCTC
>Ga0208639_1002379_pt1 | contig 11064 bp, 10 predicted proteins | sample ETNtaG_33_FD_185772 | JGI IMG/M metagenome (GOLD analysis project Ga0208639, IMG submission 185772) | Marine microbial and viral communities from oxygen minimum zone, Eastern Pacific Ocean - ETNP201310SV76 (SPAdes) (version 2) | ecosystem: Environmental > Aquatic > Marine > Oceanic ...
TAAAAAAAGGTGGAGTGCTTTCAATATCTTTGCCAACAGATCCGGGATTATTGTGGAGATTAGGCAGATTATTTATTAGATATTTTATCATAAAAAAAACATATAATGTTTCAAATGCAGAATATGAATATATCAATGCAACCGAACATATAAATTCAATTTTTACTTTAGTTAATTTAATAAGATATAATTTTAAAAACCAAATTGTAGAGCGTTACCTGCCATTCAGAATTAAATTGTTGGATATAAATTTATTTTATATTGTGCATATTACTAAATCTGACAATTAAATACATTAATAATGGATACATTAGCAAAATTAATCGAAAGAGGTTTTGCCCCCAAAAATGGCAAAATAGATATTCTATTAATCAACCCACCATCATCAGTTGCTGAAAGATATGGGAAAAAAAATATAGGAAAGATAGGCGGAGATTTAATCCCTCTTGGCATGGCAAGTCTCGCCGCCTATGTAAGAGAAAAAAATTTTGGAGTTGGGGTTCTTGATTGTCCTACATTAAGAATAAACAATGAAGAAGTTTATGAAATAATAGTTAAAAAAAATCCCGCCATAATTGGTTTTTCCGCAACAACTTTTGCACTAGCTAGAGCGATAGAACTTGCAAAAAAAATTAGAAACAAATTACCAAATAAATTAACTGTAATTGGAGGATCACACGCCAACGTTGCAGGAATTGAAACTGCAAAACGATATGATATTTTTGATATCATCGCTTATGGTGTAGATGGTGAATACATTCTTCATGAGATTGTTCAAAAGTTTTCTGAAAAAAATTATAACAAAAATCAGTTTATGACAGATTTTGCAATGCTAGAAAATATAAAGGGAATTATTTATAAAAAAAACAATACTATAATCAAAAATTCTCCAAGTGAAAATATTAAAAACTTGGATGAGTTGCCATTACCAGCGAGAGATTTATTTCCCATGGAAAGGTATATGCCTCTTCCCAATCAATATAAACAACTACCTTTGACCAATATGGTTGTTATTAGGGGATGTCCTTATTTTTGTACTTTTTGTGATCAGGCAGGCACCGGAGCTCGCAGAAGAGGCCCGCGAAAGGTTATAGAAGAAATAAAACAATGTGTTGAAAGATTTGGGATTAAAGAAATATCTTTTTGGGACGACACAATGAGTTACCATAAAAAATGGATGAAAGAGTTTCTTAATCTACTAATTAAAGAAAATCTGGATTTAAGTTGGTCCTGTTATGCAGCAGTTAATACTGTAGATAAAGAGTTGCTTCAATTAATGCGCAAAGCTGGATGCTGGAATATTTTTTATGGCTATGAAACAGCTAATGATGATTTAGCAAAAAATATACAAACAAATAGAAAAAATCGAGATTTTGAGAAAATGAAGCAAACAGCTCAATGGACTAAAGAAGTCGGAATAGAGGTTAGAGGTTCTTTTTTAATTGGATTACCTGGCGAAACTCCAGAATTGGCTAAACAAACAGTTCAAAACGCAATTGAACTTGATCCTGATTATGCTCAATTTACTTTAGTTTGTCCCTATCCTGGCACTAAGCTTGCAAAAGAAATTGAAGAAGGCAAGTGGGGAAAATTTGTTTCCCGTGATCTAGAAGAATATCAATGTTGGAATGTCACTTGGTTGCCATTTGGTTACAAAAGTATTAAAGAATTAAAAAATATAGAACGTTACGCGTTTAGAAAATTCTATTTAAGGCCAAGTTACATTTTTAAAAGAATTATGAAAATTAGAAGCATTGAGGATATAAAAAGATATATTAGAGGTGGAACAGCGTTGGTAAAAGCATTTTTGTAATTTTTTTTACCAATAAAATCAAGAATAATCAAAATAATTATAACAAAATCTTATGAACAAAATATTCAGAAGAAATTTTTTGAAAATATTTTTTTAATCAATACTAATTTTGTTTTTAATAAAATTTAATAATTTATTGTGAAAAAAAAAATACATCTATCTTCAAGAATATTCCTTATTAATAAAAAATATAAAAAGAACGAACTTTATCATTATATTCAGGACCCCAATAACGTTATTATTGTACCCATATTAAAAAACAAAAAATTTATTTTAGTTCATCAAAAAAGAGAACCAATAAATAAAAAAAATTATGAATTTCCTATGGGTTGGGTTGATAAAGGTGAGAAGCCCATTAAAAGTGCTGCTAGAGAGTTATTAGAAGAAACTGGCTATAAATCTTTAACAACGCCTAAAAAATTATTGATTTTATATTCTGATCCAGGAAGATTGAGTCATAATATTATTTGTTATTACGCAGATCAAATTATTAAAGTAGGAAAACCTGAAAAAGGTATTAAAATTATTTGTTGCAACGAAAAAAAAATTATTAAATTAATAATAAAAAATAAGTTCAATAGTGCGGCTCATATTTCAGCTTTTTATCATTATCTATTAAAAAAGAAATAATTTTTTAATCTGTAATAGAATTAATTTTTAAATTTAACTTTCTATTCTAGGGTAAGGTAAAGGAATAATAAATTTTCCTTTAAATCCTTTTTTTTTTAGGTTTAACTTTAATTCAGATGCTATATGCCAAGAAAATAATATTACAAAATCGGGTGGGTCATTGTACAATTTTTTTTCAGATAGTATTGGTATTTTTTTACCTGGAATATAATTTCCTATTTTATAAGACCCTTCAATTTCTAGTACACAATCGATAATATTTTCATCTAAACCAACGTAATTTATTAGAGTAGTTGCTCGCGATGGAGCCCCTATTCCGTAAATTTTTTTATTTTTTTCTTTAAGTTTTTTTAAAATTGAATAAAGATTTAACTTAGAAGCTATTACCTTTTTTTTAAAATTATTGAAGGTTTTCCAATTAAGAAAATTTTTTTCAAAATTTAAAATTTTTTTAACATTTTTATTAATTTTAAATTTCTCTTTTCTTGCAGCATAGACTCTAATTGACCCGCCATGAGTATTTATTTTTTTAGCATGAATTATTTCCATATTGTATTTTTTAAATAAATACTCTAAACTTTTTAATGAATAATATCTTAGGTGTTCGTGATATATAGTGTCATATTGAACTGTTTTGATTAAAGACACCAGATAGTGAGATTCAGATACAAATATTCCATCTTCATCCAATATTTTAAGAATATTTTTCATCAATTTATGAACATTTTCTATGTGTGCAAAAACATTAGTCGCGGTTATAATTTTTGCTTTTCCATATTTTTTTAGCACTAGGTTAGTTGTGGGTTTATCAAAATATTTTATTAGGGTAGGAATTCCATTTCGAATAGCTATGTTTCCAATTTTTTCTGGTGTAATTCCTAAAACTCGATGACTATTTTTAAAATTATTTAATAAATTACCGTCATTGGAGCCTATATCAATTACAAGTTCTTTTGATGAAATATTGATAATTTTTTTACAATCTTTGTATAATTCTTTAAAATTTTCTCTCAAAATTTTTGTTGTACTACTTGTGTAAGGATATTCACTTGGAAATAATATTTCTTTATTAACTACAGTATTTATTTGTACCAAATTAGAACTTAGAGAAAAAACTAGTTCTGAAGGAAAAAATATATCTTCACGCAATGAGCTGTTAATTTTCTTTAATTTGTTAACAGGTGGCAAATAACCTAGTGATAAAATTGATTTTAAATCTTTAATACCAGATATTTGGCACCTATTTATAGTTTTTGATTTTTGGTCCATAATTTTATATTTCTATTATTAAACGCTTATTGTAATAACTTTTTTTTATGAATTTTAAAAGAAATATTTCTATAATCGGTGGAGCCGGACATGTTGGTTTCCCCTTGGGTCTCGTTCTAAGTTCTAAAGGTTTTAAAGTTTCTCTTATTGATAAAGATAAAACTAATATTAAAAAAATTAATAACGGACAGATTCCTTTTTTGGAAGAAAACAGTGAAAAATTATTAAATAGTATGATTAAAAAAAAAATGATTCACGCAACAGATCAGCTTAATGAAGTATTAAAAAGTAAATATATAGTTATTTGCATTGGCACCCCAATTACTACACAGCTTAATCCAAATTTGAAAACTTTTATTAATTTTTTTCATCAGCTGAAAAAATTTTTAAAAAAAAATCAAATTGTAATAATTAGAAGTTCAATATATCCAGGAATTTGTGATAAAATTTATAAAATAATCAAGAAAAAATGTAAAAATTTAAGTTATTGCCCAGAAAGAATTGTTCAAGGTAAATTGATTTTGGAATTGCCTGATCTACCTCAATTGGTTTCAGGAAAAAGTAAAAAAGCTATATTGGAATCTGGAAAACTTTTTAAGAAAATCTGTAAAAAAATAATCTATACAAAAGTTATAGAGGCAGAACTTGTAAAATTATTCTCTAATGCTTATAGGTATATTAATTTTGCAATATCAAATCAATTTTACATGATTTGTCAAAATCAGAATTTGAATTTTTCTAAAATTAGAAATATCATGAGAGAAGGGTATATGAGAAATGCCGATATACCAATATCTGGATTTACAGCTGGCCCATGTTTATTAAAAGATACGATGCAACTTTCATCATTTTATAGTCATAAGTTTTTATTAGGGCATTCAGCAATGCACATTAACGAAGGTATTCCCAAATTTATTATTAATAAATTAGAAAATAAATTTAATTTAAAAAAGAAAACTGTTGGTGTGCTTGGTTTGACTTTTAAAGCAGAAACTGATGATATTAGGGATTCTTTATCTATTAAATTACTTAAACTTTTGCGGTTAAGGAAAATCAAAACATTGCAATCTGATGAATTTTATAAAAGCAAAAAAAATATATCCAAAAAAGATTTGGTCGAGAAATCAGATATAATAATTTTAGCAACCCCACATAAAGCTTATAAAAAATTGAAAATAAGAAAAAATAAAACTTTAGTCGATATATGGGGTTTAATTGACAGTTAATAAAAAAGTTTTGTTAATTGGTGGGGGTGGTACTCTTGGATCTTCAATAGTTAAGTTAAAAATTTTTAAGGATTTAGATGCACCTCCAAAAAAAAAGTTAAACTTACTTAAAAGAATAAGTATCAAAAAAACTCTTAAAGAAGAATATCATTTAATTATAAATTGTGCTGCCATTGCGCGCATGAAAGAATGTGAAAAAAATCCAAATAAAGCTATTAATGTAAATGTTTTTGGAACACTCAATTTGGTAAAAGAAATAATGAGTTATGAAGCTATTTCCAAAAAAAAAATTAAATTAATACATATTTCAACGGATGGCGTTTATCCATCAACCAAGGGCAATTATTCTGAAAATAGTTCATTAAAACCATATAATGTTTATGGCTGGACTAAGCTTTGTTCAGAATACATTGTTAAGATGTTACAAAAATATATTATTATTAGAACAAGATTTTTTGATAAAACAAAAATAAGATTTGAAACGGCAGCAACGGATATTTTTACTTCTATGATTGAAGTTAATAAATTAGTTAAAGAAATCAAGAATATTTCTTCAACTAATTTCGTCGGTTTAGTAAATATTGGAGAAAGACGAAGATCAGACTTTCTGAATTACAAAAAATTTAAACATAATATAAAGCCTTGCAGTAGAAATGATATTCTCAAAGATTTAAATTTTGAAATTGCAAAAGATGCTTCTATGAATTTAAATCTATTTAAAAAAATTAAAAGTAAATAATGGAAAAAATTCCATTGGAAATTGTTATTCCAATTTATAATGAAGGAGATAAAGTAATTAAATTACTTGATCAGTTCCAGACTTTTATTAAAACTCAATTTAGAGTTCTTTTGTGTTATGATATGGAAGATGATAATATTTTTAATTACCAAGATAGTATTAAAAAATTTAACTTTAAAGTACTACTTGTAAAAAATCCGTCAAAAGGACCATGTTTAGCAGTAAAAGCTGGATTGTACTATGGAAATTCTGATTGTGTAATCGTTTATCCTGCAGACGATTTTTTAAATATTAAAATTATAGATCAAATGTATATTTCTTTTAAGAATAATAACGATGTTGTTGTTGCAAGTCGTTTTATGAAAGGAGGTTCAATGACAGGATGTCCAATAATTAAATCAGTTTTAGTAAGAATAGCATCTTCAACTTTGTATCTGCTTTCCAGTATACCAGTTAGAGATGCCAGCAATGGATTTAGATTATTTTCAAGAAAATTGTTAAATACTATAAATGTTGAATCAAAAATTGGTTTTGCTTATTCGTTAGAATTGCTTGCAAAATGTAATAGATTAAAATTAAAAATACACGAAGTGCCATCTCAATGGGAGGAAAGAAGTGAGGGATCAAGTAGATTTAAGATTTTAAAATGGTTACCTGAATATTTAAAATGGTATTTATATGGTTTAGAAACAACATGGCTAAAAAAAAGCCCTCAAGATGTTAAAAAAAAGATATAAATTTTTTTATTCTTATGAAAACAAAAACCTTTTTAGTTACTGGCGGAACTGGATTTATTGGTTCAAGTATAAGTAAACTTCTAGTTAAAAAAAACTATAACGTAAAAGTTTTTGATAATAATTCTAGAGGTTGTATCAGCAATATTAAAAGTTTTAAAAAGAAAGTAACATTTATAAAAGGTGATATAAGAAATAAAAAATTATTGAACAAATCACTCAAAAAAACTAATGCTGTCATTCATTTAGCCTATGTCAATGGTACAATGAATTTCTATAAGGAACCTGTAAAAGTTTTAGATATTGCGGTCAAAGGCATAGTAAATGTTTTAGAATGTTGCATTGAAAACAATATAAAGGAACTTTATCTAGCCTCAAGCTCAGAGGTATACCAAACACCCAAAAGAATTCCCACAAATGAAAAAGAATCACTAAAAATACCTGATATTTATAATCCAAGATATTCTTATGGAGGTGGAAAAATATTAACAGAATTAATGGGAGTTCATTATGGGAAAAAATTTTTTAAAAAACTAATAATCTTCAGGCCCCATAATGTTTATGGACCAAATATGGGTTATGATCATGTGATCCCAGAATTTATTTGCAGATTCAAAAAACTTAAAAATAAAAATTTTAGCATACGCGGAACAGGAAAGGAAACTAGGTCTTTTATTTTTATTGATGATTTTGTAAATGCATTTGATCTGATTCTTAGGAAAGGTAAACATTTAAATGTTTATAATATAGGAACAGAAGAAAAAATAAAAATCGACTTACTTGCACGCATGATTTCAAAATATTTTAATAAAAAAATTATAATAAATAAAAAAAAAATTGCAGCGGGTAGTACAAAAAATAGATGTCCCGACATTATTAAAATAAAAAAACTAGGATTTAAAAAGAAGTATGATTTATATTCAGGCCTTTGCAAAACAATTGAATGGTATACAAAATAATTAAAACGACTTTACAATTATTGGAATTAATATAATTAAATCTTTATGTATATAAAAGAACTGTTTAAAAAATTGGATAAAAATTATTAGATGAAGATATTTAGAAGAAATTTTTTAAAAACTTCTTTTTCATTATTATCAATTTTATCCATTACAAAATTTGAATTTTTTTTTCCCTATTTTAATAAAATAAAATTGAAAAAAAATAAAAGTTTTGTCTGGTATTTAAGTCATGATGATTAATGATTTTAAAAAATATAGATAACGTCAATTTAGATAATTTTCCTGTAGTTATTTTTGGAAGTGGTCCAGCTGGGATTACAACAGCATTGGAGTTAGAAAAAAAAAATATTAAATGTTTGATAGTAGAAGCGGGAGATGAAGTTTATAGTGCAACGTCGCAAGAATTTTTTAAAGGTAAAACAATCGGAGATCCAATTACAGACTTATCATCAAGCAGATTAAGACAATTTGGAGGAACCTCGGGACATTGGGGAGGTTGGTCGAAACCTATGGAACATTATAATTTGGAACTTTGGCCTTTAAAAGCCCAAGATCTAAATCCTTATTTAAAAAGGACTTGTGAAATACTAAATATCAATAATCAATTTAGAAAATCATCATTAAATGAGTATTTTAATCAAATAGAATTTCAGTACTCAAAAGTTAGATTCGCAAGCAAATTTAAAAACCATATAAAAAAAACGAATAATATATTATTAGTTTTAAATACCCAATTATCACATCTAGTTGGATATAATAACAATACAGATTATGCTGAATGTATAGCTGAAAAATCAAGGAAGAGAATAAAAGCTAAATATTTTATTCTAGCCTGCGGAGGTATTGAAAACTCTAGACTTTTACTTTGGACAAAGGAAAAAAATTCGGGATTCATTGATAATAGCTTACCCATAGGAAAATATTGGATGAATCATCCATGGGTATTGGCTGGAGCAGGAATAATTAATAAAAAAAAAATGGAAGAAAAACTTAAAGATAATTTTTTAAAATATGATGGTCCACTTCATTTTTCTTCAAGAAGGGAGTTAATAATTAAAAAAAAAATATTAAGCGCAGCAATATATATGAATGCTAAAGAAGATACAAAAATATATAAGGAGATAATAAAAGATATTCTTTGTGTAGCTCCAGAATATGGCAAAAAAATAGCTCGTATGATTTTTAATAAAGATTTGAAATGTGGAAATATTTTTATGCATCTTGAAGAAGATCCAAATGAAAATAATAAAATTGTTTTAGATAATAAAAAAGATAAATTTGAGATTCCAACTATAAAATTATTTTATAAAAAATCTAAAGAAACTCTTAGAACCGCAAAATTATTTTTAGAAGAATTTGGAAATTTATGTATAAAAGAAAATCTTGGAAGAATAGCAATTAAAAAGAAAATCTATAATTTGGAAGAATTTGAATCCATGGGTGCTTATCATCACATGGGAGGTACTAGGATTGGAGTGAATAAGTTTGATTCGGTTGTTGATAAAAATTTAAAGATACATAACATTAATAACCTTTATATAAGCGGTAGTTCTAATTTTGTAACTAGTGGTTATACAAATCCGACTTTTACAATTATTCAATTAGCAATTAGACTTTCAGAGAAAATCAAAGAAAGATTGTATACATAGATGTTTAGATATAATAAAAAATCACAATTACTAGTACTGCTTATTTTAATAATTGTTTGCGCAATAAACACTAATTTCTTCAGAAACCTGGCTGATGTTACCTTATTCAAATATGATAATCGAATAGTCAAAACTTATGGATTTTGTTCTGATGAAAGTATTGGATATTTATTTTACCTGAAAAAAAAATATAAAATCAATGATAATCCTAAAATTATTAATTATATTCACACACCAAATGTAAATTGGGCAATTATTAATACAAAAATAATAAATGAGAACTCAAAAAAAATAATATTACTCAATTATCCGGGTCCAGAATTTAAAATAAATTTAATAAAAATTAGTAATAATTTATTCCAGCTAAAAGATTTTTATTTTCTCTCTGATAAATTTGATCAAATTAATAGTTTAGAAATATTAAATAATTCAAAAGATTTAAAAAAAATCAATTGGAAATTAGATATATTAACGATTGACGAATCTGAAGATGAAAAAATAATTGGACAATTCAATATTGAAAATTTCTTAGATGAAAAATTAATATTCGCATTAGATATACTTAATGAAAATCTAAATTTGAATAAAAAAAAATTATATTTTAAAATTAAAAGCAAAGATTTTGTTAAAATCGAAGATTTAAAAATTCATTTGAATGTAAAAAATAAATATATTTTAGAGAAATTTCAGATCATAGATCAAATTAATAATTGCTATTATGTGAAATAAAAATGATTGAACTGTCGCAAATATTTTTAAGCTTTATTTTATTTTCACTAATAATTACTGTGCCTTTTAATATTTTAAATTCAAAAATATTGATCAGTAAAAATTTTTTTAGCTTAGATATTGCTTCTTTTAATTTAATATTAAATTGTAATATTTTATTATTAATATCCATTTTACCTATTTCTTTAAGAATATATAATTTTTTGTTTATTCTTTTATATTTATTAATATTTATCTACTTATACTTCCTTAAAAATTGTAAATTAAATTTACTTAGAAATTTTTTTCAATTTATATTTATATTTTTTATTATATTTTTTATTATTTCAATCAACGTTGCTGGAGAACTTAATCTTGGATGGGATGCAAAATATTTTTATTACATCAAAGCATTATTTTTTATCGAAAATCAAAATTTTGCTGATTTAAAAAATTTTATTCATAATGCTTATCACCCACATCTTGGTTCTTTTTATTGGGCCTTTTTTTCAAATTTAATGCCAATGAAATTAGAATATTTTGGTAGATTATTTTACGTTTATCTATTCTGTTTTTCCGTATTTTACGTTTGCCATAATAATTTTAAAGACAAGTTTATGGGAAATATAATATTTATTCTCATAGTTTCCATTACTTATACGTACGGAAGATTTTCTGGCTTGCAAGAGATTCTGATATTTTCCTTTTTGGCATTATTATCCAAATATTTTTCACAATTGAAAAATTCTAAAAATATATTTTATATATTTTTTATAATTTTAGGTTGTAACTTGGTAATTTGGTTCAAAGCTGAAGGAATAGCTTATGCAACGATTTTAATTTTATTAATAAATTTTAGTAATCAGATCTCCAACAAAATTAAGGTTTATTCAAGTTTATTTTATTTTTTTCTAATTCTTTTCAAGATAATCATCTACCAATATTTTGATATGAATTTAAATGGACAACCCTTTTATAATTTAGATTATATGTCAAATTTGAATATTGATATTATTTTTCATAAATTAAAAATTATTTTGCCTTTTTTATTTTATTATGGCATTGGCAATGTTTTTTTTATTTCCGGATTAATAATTTTATTAGCATTAAATATCCAAAAAAAAATTGATAATTATATAAAACTAATAAATTATTATTTTATTTTTAACATTTTATTTATTTTTTGTGCATACGTATTAAGAGATTTTGAAATTGACTATTTTGTTAGAACTACCATGGAACGTATAATATTTACATCTTCAGGATTTTATGTATTTTTGACTATCAATTTTTTCAGGAATTTAAACAAAAATTATTTAAAATGATTACTCTGA
>Ga0208639_1002384_pt1 | contig 11058 bp, 8 predicted proteins | sample ETNtaG_33_FD_185772 | JGI IMG/M metagenome (GOLD analysis project Ga0208639, IMG submission 185772) | Marine microbial and viral communities from oxygen minimum zone, Eastern Pacific Ocean - ETNP201310SV76 (SPAdes) (version 2) | ecosystem: Environmental > Aquatic > Marine > Oceanic ...
GTACGAGTTATTTGATAGATTTGATGTGAAAGCAGCTTATAAGATTAATGATGTTCATACAACTTATATGATTGATGATATTCTTACAGAAAAGATAACTCCTCTAACACCTAAAAAACGAGCACTTGTAAATATGTCGTACGCTACAAATTTTGATAAATGGATGTTTGACATTACTTGGAATTATATAGGTGAAAGTAGAGTTCCATCTTATAAATTAGATGATATTCTCGGAGATTTTAGATCAGAACACATGTCTGATCCGTTTTACTTAATAAACGCTCAAGTGACAAAGAAATTTAAAGATTTTAGTGTTTATGTGGGAGGAGAAAACCTTTTGAGTTATACTCAAGAGAATCCAATAATTGATGCTGCCAATCCTACTTCATCAGCTTTTGATGCTTCTCTTATTTACGCTCCAGTTATGGGAAGAATGATTTATACAGGTTTAAGATATAAAATAAAATAATTGTATATTTGTTAATTATTAAATAAAAATGATTGCATTAAGAAAAATAATATTATTTATAAGTGTTGTAGTTATATCAGTATCAGTGTATGCTCAAAAACCTAAATATGAAAAAGCAAATTTTAAAGTTTGGGGCAAGTGTGAAATGTGTACGGAAACAATCGAAAAAGCAGCAAAATCTGTAGATGGAGTTAAAACAGCTCGATGGAATATGGTAAATGGAAAGATAAAAGTGAAATTTAATCCAGAAAAAACAGATGTAGAAAAAATACAACAAGCAATTGCATTTGTTGGATATGACACTGAATTATTTAAGGCAACAGATGAGAGCTATAATAATCTTCATTATTGTTGCAAATACGAACGAAAATAAATTTTCTAATTATGAAAAACTTTCTACTTTTTATTCTGCTCTCATTAATAAGTATAGGAATTACTTTGGGACAAGCAACGGATTTTACAACAGATGATTGTAATGGAGTTACACATAACTTATTTGATTCTCTTGATGCAGGAAATGTAATTGTTATAGCATGGGTTATGCCTTGCAGTCCATGTGCAACTTATTCTTTACCAGCATATTCTGCCGTACAATCATTTGCAACTAGCCATCCTGGAAGAGTTCATTTTTATATGGCAGATGATTATGCGAATACTAGCTGCTCGTCTTTGTCATCTTGGGGCAATAATTATAATATGCCTAATTCTACTTTCTTTTCATCACCATCTGTCAATATGAATGGTTATGGAACTGCTGGAATGCCTAAGGTAGTAGTGTTAGGAGGTTTAGATCATACTATCTTCTATAATAGAAATGATGTAAATATTAATTTTTCTGGTGTAAAAGCAGCTATAGATACTGCTCTTCTTGCTAATTCTGTACAAACAACATGGAATTGTTCAAATGGAAGTTGTGTTGATCCAGGAGATGGAAATGGAACGTATACTGATTCACTTACTTGTGTTGCTAATTGTATAACTAATGATATAAAAAACTTAACCCACAACGATATTATATCGGTTTTCCCAAATCCTACAAATGATTTTCTTAATATTTCCTATAAAATTGTTCATGATGAAAATATTAAATTTGAAATTATTGATTTATTAGGTGAAACTGTTTTAAGTTTTAATGCATTAAGTACTATTGGAGAGAATAAAAGTAGTTTAGATATTAGCAGCTTAAATAGCGGCACTTATTTTTTAAATCTTTGTACTTCCTCACATACAAAAACTATTAGGTTTGTTGTTTCTGATTAAAATTAATCAGGTGAGATTATTCCTGATTGTTTTATTTTCACTTGCTTTTTATACAAATTCCTTTACACAAGGATGTTGTTCTGGAGGAGCAGGAAGCCCAATTGCTGGAGGAGCTGCAACTGGAGTTTTGCAAGAAAACCAAATGGAGATATCTGCAAATTACCAGTACAATAAATCTGATAAGTTTTTCACTGAGAACAGAGACACTGTAGGGTCTTTTGATAATTTTAATAGTAATTATTTGTTTTTTAGAGCGGATTATGGACTTAGTAAGAAATTAACTATGTCAATTGCTTCTGGTTATTTTTTAAATAAATCACAAGTTATGGACCTAGAACTTGATACTTTAACAATATCTTCAAAAGGTTTTAGTGATTTAATATTATTTCCACGATATGATATATATAATAAAACAAAAAATGGAATCCGCACAGAAATTACTCTTGGTTTAGGATTAAAAATTCCTTTAGGTTCTCATACTGATTCAACTGAAATAGTGCCTGGTGTATGGGATATCTCACCTCCAATTACTCAGCTTTCTACAGGTTCACAAGATCTTATGTTTTATTCATTTTTCTTTAAGGACTATCAAAAACAAAAATTACGAATATTTGTAAATTCTCTCTATATAAGAAAAGGGTATAACTCTTTAGGATTGAGATTTGGAGATTATTCTAGTATAGGGATTTTTGCTAGCAAAAGCATATATAGAAAATGGGGAATAATAGGGCAGATTAAAGGTGAAATGATGCAAGAAATGAAATTAGGTAAGGTATTTGATGATGTAGAAGATTGGATAGTTGATGAGTGGAGAGTTAAACAGAATTATACAGGCAGTAAAAAGTTATTTTTTGTTCCTCAGATTAGTTATTCTCAAAATGGGATAACTGTATTTGCAACATCTGAAATTCCATTGTATCAATATTTGAATGGCACACAAGTTGGATCTCAGAATCAATTTACAATTGGTATAAATTATCGTTTTCTAACAAAAAAATGTGAAGATCCTCTATCTCCAATTAACTAAATAATTTATTTTATCAATTGTTTAAGAATCTTAATTGCTGATTCAGCAATTACAGTTCCTGGACCAAATATTCCGCTTACTCCATTATTTAATAAATAATCATAATCTTGTTTTGGAATAACACCTCCAGCAATTACTAAAATGTCTTCTCTGCCAAAGTCAGTTAAGGCAGAAATTACTTTTGGCACCAGTGTTTTATGTCCGGCAGCTAAAGATGAAATTCCAATAATATGGACATCATTTTCTACTGCTTGTTTTACAACCTCTTCAGGAGTTTGAAATAAAGGACCCACATCAACATCAAAACCTAAATCAGCAAATGATGTAGCTACTACTTTTGCTCCTCTATCATGTCCATCTTGTCCCATTTTTGCTATCATTATTCTGGGCCTTCTTCCATTCTGTCTTGCAAATTTATCTGATAAATTAAGAGCTTTTTTAAAGATATCATTATTTTCTATTCCCATTTTATATATTCCTGATATTGTTTGATTTTTTGCAATATATCTACCATAAACTTCCTCCATTGCATCTGATATCTCCCCAAGTGTAGCTCTATTTCTTGCTGCATCAATCGCTAATTCTAGTAGGTTACCATCCCCACTTTTACATGATTGTATTAGTTTTTGTAAAGATAAAATTACTTTTTCAGAATCTCTATCTTTTTTAGTTTTATTGATTCTCTTAATCTGAGAAGCTCTCACTTCAGTATTATTTATTTCTAATATTTCTAATTCAGAATCTTCTTCTTCCAACTGATTTGAATTTACTCCCACAATTATATCTTTTTTACTATCAATTCTAGCTTGTTTACTAGCGGCAGCTTGTTCAATTTTCATTTTTGGAATTCCAGTTTCAATAGCCTTTGTCATTCCTCCTAATTCTTCAATTTCTTTTATGTGTTTCCAAGCTTTTTCAGCGAGTTCTTTTGTTAGTTTTTCTACATAATATGATCCTCCCCATGGATCAACTGTATCGCATATGCCAGTTTCTTTTTGTAGATATATTTGTGTGTTTCTGGCAATTTTTGCTGAGAAATCAGTAGGTAATGCAATAGCTTCATCAAGTGCGTTGGTATGTAAACTTTGAGTGCCTCCCATTACTGCAGATAATGCTTCTAGACATGTTCTGCTTACATTATTGTATGGGTCTTGCTCAGTAAGACTCCACCCACTAGTTTGACAATGTGTTCTCAGTGCCATTGATTTCGGATTTTTAGGATTAAATTCTTTCACTATTTTTGCCCAAAGTAGTCTACCAGCTCTTAGTTTTGCAATTTCCATAAAATGATTCATTCCAATTCCCCAGAAAAATGAGATTCTTGGTGCAAAATCATCTATTTTCATACCTGATTTAATACCAGTTTTTATGTATTCTAACCCATCGGATAATGTGTAAGCAAGTTCAATATCAGCAGTTGCTCCAGCTTCTTGCATATGATATCCAGAAACAGAGATACTATTAAATTTTGGCATTTTCTCTGAAGTAAATTTAAATATATCAGAAACAATTCTCATAGAATGTTTTGGAGGATATATGTAAGTATTTCTAACCATAAATTCTTTTAATATATCATTCTGAATAGTTCCATTGAGTTTCTCAGGAGATATGCCTTGCTCTTCAGCTGCAACTATATAAAAAGCAAGTATTGGCAGAACAGCTCCATTCATTGTCATGGAAACCGACATCTTATTAAGTGGAATCTTATTAAATAAAATTTTCATATCCTCTACGGAATCAATTGCTACTCCAGCCATTCCTACATCTCCAACAACTCGATCATGATCAGAATCGTATCCTCTGTGCGTTGCCAAATCGAATGCAACAGAAAGTCCTTTTTGTCCTGCTTCTAAGTTTTTTTTATAAAATGCATTTGACTCTTCAGCAGTAGAAAAACCCGCATATTGTCTGATAGTCCATGGACGTGTCACATACATTGTAGAATAAGGACCCCTTAAGTTAGGAGCAATTCCCGCAACAAAATTTGTGTGTTCTACATCTTTTAAATCGTCTTTGTTATATTCGGATTTTATTTTAATTCCTTCTGCAAGTATCCATTCAGAAATATTACTTTTTTCCTTCTCAATTTCACATATTTCATTTCCTTTTAAAAGTTCTGTAACTAAATATTCTACATAATAAGCACCTTTTGTGGGGTTCTTTACTTTGTCCAAGCAGCTTTCTTTTCTTAAAATTGTTTGCTGATTTCTGGCAATTCTTTCGGAAAAGTTAGTTGAATCTTTAGAGAAAGAGTGAATTAAAATTCCGTTTGCTCCTCCAAATATTGCTGACATACACTCAGTAGTTGTACGAATTAAATTATTGTATTCAAATTCTGTTTCCTTATTATTTTTTAAAGTTTGAGTAAATATGAAAGCATCTTTTTTGGTCTTACTCTTCCATAAAACACGAAAGGCTTTCAGTTTTGCAATTTCCAAGAAAAAATTACTTCCTATATCAAATTGAAAGAAAATTTCTCCTTCATGATTCTGTCCTAATTCTACAGCAGAATTTATTTGATCTTTTGAAGTTCCCTCTATTGGAATTATAGTATTTTCATCAGTAATAGCTGTTGTCGTAATACTATTAATATTACAATAATATTTCCACTCATTTATAAAATCTACATTGTAATCAGTAAATCTAATTGAAATATCATTTACTGAGATTCCTTCTAATAAAACATCTAAATTGTTTGGATTTCTAAATGACAATCCAGAGACATCATTATTAAGTGCTAGTAGAGCTTTTTGATTTGCAGTTTTTGCGTGAATTGCGTCAATTTCCTGAAAAGAAATCCAATCAGAAGGAAAATTTATTGGATGTATTTTTTCTATATTTTCGTCTGAATAAACAGGATTAATTTCTATTCCTTCTGTAAATGAGACTAATTTTTTTCTATAATTAGATCCTTTTAGATCTTTTATTATTTTTTCATTCCACTCTTGTAAACTTACTTTTTCAAAAGTATCAAACAATTTATTCATCTCCGTCTTATTTGATTATTATTATATCTTCATTTTCTTTTTTCATTAAGAAGTTTTCCCTGGCAAATCTTTCTAATTCTTTCATGTCATTATTTAATCTTTCTAACTTATCTTCCATTTCAGAAATCTCATTTTCCAGGCTATCAATTTTTTCTTGTTTTTCTTCTAATTTGTTAAGTTGTTTATATAGTTTTAGTAAATTATTTTCATCTAAAAATCCAATCCAAATAATAAATAAGAAACCTACAATAAAATATTTGTTTTTGAATACAGAAGGTATTTTTTTGTAGAATTCTTTTAGTTTTAACATATTGCAAATATATATGATTTTAGTAGTTCATTCTATTGTTAAAAATTTCAATTTTAGAATTTGTTAATATTCTAACATATAAAAAATGTAATTATCTTTACAGCATGGATTTATTAAGTACTCCCATAGATTTTCTAAAAGGTGTTGGTCCTGCTAGGGCAGATATGTTAAAAAAGGAGTTGCAGATTTTTACTTATAGGGATTTATTATATTATTTCCCTTTCCGATATGTGGATAAGAGTAAAATATTTAAGATTTCTGAACTTACTGCAGATTTACCTTTTGTTCAGATAAAAGGGAAAATAATAAAATTTGAAAATATAGGAAAAGATAGAGCGAAAAGATTAGTAGCTCATTTAGAAGATGACTCTGGAATAATCAAACTAGTTTGGTTTAAAGGTACAAGATGGATAAAAGGAAGTCTGAAGACAAATACAGAATATCTTGTTTTTGGGAAGCCTTCTGCATATAAAAACTCATTTAACATTGTACATCCTGAAACAGATTTATGGGAAGATTTTAACCAAAAAGCACATATTGGATTACAGGGGGTTTATCATTCATCTGAGAAACTATCTGCAAAAGGATTAAATAGTAGAGGAATTTTAAAACTCATAAAACAATTAATTCCTCTTCTAAAGAATGATATTCAAGAAACTCTTTCAGAGAAAATAATTCAAGAATTAAACTTGCCTTCAAAACAAGACTCTTTAATAAATATTCATACTCCTAAAGATAACTCTGAACTTATACGTGCTCAGAAAAGATTAAAATTTGAGGAATTTTTCTTTTTACAACTCCATTTATTAAAACTTAAGTTAATCAGAATAAAAAAGCTAAAAGGATATCCATTTTCTGTAATTAGCACACATTTTAATGAGTTTTACAATAATCATTTACCATTTGATTTAACAGAAGCTCAGAAAAGAGTTCTGAAAGAAATACGAAAAGATGTACAAGGAAATGCACAGATGAACAGATTGTTGCAAGGTGATGTTGGTAGCGGGAAAACATTAGTGGCGTTTTTAAGTATGCTAATGGCAGTTGATAATAACTTTCAGGCTTGTATTATGGCTCCAACCGAAATACTTGCTCAGCAACATATGGAAACTATTTCAGATTTTACTAAAAATATGAAGTTAGAGATTGGAATTCTGACAGGTTCTAGTAAAACTAAACAGAGAAGAGAATTGCATGAAAAGTTAGAAAGTGGAAAAATAAATATTCTTATAGGAACTCACGCTTTGTTGGAAGATAAGGTTAAGTTTAAGAATTTGGGTTTAGTAATAATTGATGAGCAACATAGATTTGGTGTAGCACAAAGATCAAAATTATGGAAGAAGAACGACTATCCTCCTCATGTTTTGGTGATGACAGCAACTCCAATTCCAAGAACCTTATCTATGACTCTTTATGGAGATCTGGAAGTGTCTGTAATTGATGAAATGCCTCCAGGAAGGAAAGAAGTAAAAACCGTTTGGAGAACAGATTCTAATAGGTTAAAAGTTATAGGATTTATTAGGGAGCAGATAAAACTAGATAGACAAGTGTATATTGTATTTCCTCTTATAAAAGAAAGTGAAAAACTAGATTACAAGAATTTAATGGATGGATATGAAAGTTTAGTAAGGGATTTTCCTCTACCGGAATACCAAGTTTCTATTGTTCACGGACAGATGAAAGCAGAAGATAAAGAATACGAGATGAAACGATTCGTAGATGGAACAACTGATATTATGGTTGCTACTACTGTAATTGAAGTTGGAGTAGATGTTCCTAATGCATCTGTTATGATTATTGAGAGTGCAGAACGTTTTGGGCTTTCTCAGATGCATCAACTCAGGGGTAGAGTAGGCAGGGGAGCAGAACAGTCTTATTGTATACTTATGAGTGGAAATAAAGTAAGTAATGAGGGAAAAGAACGATTAAAAACTATGGTGGAAACTTCTGACGGATTTAAGATTTCAGAAGTAGATTTAAGATTGAGAGGAGCTGGAGATATGATGGGAACTAGACAATCGGGAGCTTTGCAATTTAAAATTGCCGATTTGGTAAAAGATAGTAATATTTTAGAATATTCCAGAAATGTAGCTGTTAAATTATTGGAAGAAGATGAAAACTTAGAAAAAGAAGAAAATGAAAATATTATAAAAGCATATTTACCTTATGCAAAAGAGAGAACAGGGTGGAGTAGGATTTCTTAAAATAAAGTAAGGGTAAGCTACTTATATCGCACCGCTACAACCTAATACCCTTGCTACATTCCTGTCCTGGGGGAGTTCATAGGGAGCTGGTCGTACAAGACTTACCCTTATCGGCAAAAATAGTATTATTCTTCTCTTTACAAAATATTTTCTCACTTCTATTTTTGTGTATATTTGCATAAATTTTTTATGGAAAAAGAAGAAAAAGCATTTATTTTAAATAAAGGACTAATACTAGGTTTAGTTCTTATGTTGTTCCCAATTATTGATTTATTGTATGGTCTAGATATGAATTGGAAAAATTACTTATTAATTTTTGGATTATTATGGATGATTGTTTATTCATATTTGGTAGTGAAATGGTCAAAAGAATTTGCTTCTTATTACGAGATATTTCTATTTAAAGATGCATTTAGGACCTTATTTTTGATTTCTGCAGTTGCTTTTGGAGTTCTTACAGTTGGTAAAACTTTATTATGGACCGTTTCTTATCCAGATAAGTACGTTGAGATAAATATGAAGAGAGAATTAGGACTTTTTGAAATGCAAAAGTCTTTAATTGATGAAGCTTATAAAGAAGGAACATTTAATGATGACCAATATGAAGAGCAAACAAAAGCTTTTAATGAAAATAAAAGTTTAATCTTATCTAAATGGGAAATGACAAAATCTGAAGGACTGGGAGTAACATATTTTTTAAAAGTATTAATTTATGTCTTATTTATTATTTCAATATATTGTGCTATATTATCATTCTTTGTGCGTAAAAAAGAACAATTTATAAAAACAAACTAATTATGGATATTTCTATAGTAGTACCACTTTTTAATGAGGAAGAGTCTCTTCCGGAATTATGTACCTGGATTGATAAAGTAATGAAAGAGAATAATTTTTCTTATGAAGTATTGCTTGTTGATGATGGTAGTAAGGATAAATCTTGGGAGATTATTAAAGAACTTTCTTCAGAAAATTCTAATCTAAAGGGAACTAAATTTAGAAGAAATTATGGTAAATCAGCTGCTTTAAATGTGGCATTTGCAAAAGCAAAAGGGGATGTAGTTATTACTATGGATGCCGATTTGCAAGATAGTCCAGATGAAATTCCAGAACTATATTCCATGATAATGAATGATGGATATGATCTGGTTTCCGGTTGGAAGAAGAAGAGACATGATCCAATTACAAAAACTATTCCTACAAAATTATTTAATTGGGCTGCTCGAAGGGCTTCCGGTATTTATTTACATGATTTTAATTGTGGACTAAAATCTTACAAAAATACAGTAGTAAAATCCGTGGAGGTTCATGGAGAAATGCATCGTTATATTCCGGTAATGGCAAAGTGGGCAGGATTCACAAATATTACGGAGAAAGTTGTAATTCATCAATCCAGAAAATATGGAGTTACGAAATTTGGTATGGAAAGGTTTTTAAATGGTTTCTTGGATTTAATGACAATAACATTCATCAGTAGATTTGGTAAAAAACCTATGCATTTATTTGGAATAATTGGAACATTAATGTTCCTTATAGGTTTTGGATTATTTGTTTATATTACTGGAGATAGATTGTTTTTTGATGCTAAAGGAGCTTTATCAGATAGATCAGATTTTTATATAGCTCTTACTTCTATGATTATTGGAGTTCAGCTGTTTCTTACAGGATTTATTGCTGAATTGATATCAAGAAACTCTCAAGACAGAAACAATTATCAGGTAGAAAAAGAAATCTAAAATTTTGAAACGGAAAGTTATCATAATTGGCCCTGCTTTTCCTTACAGAGGTGGGATTGCAAATTTTAATAATTCTCTTGCGATAGAATATCAAAATCAGGGTGCAGATGTGCAAGTATATTCTTTCTCCTTGCAGTATCCTTCATTTTTATTTCCAGGTAAAACTCAATATGAAGAAGGAGATGGTCCAGTAGACATTAAGATTTTTCCAATAATAAATTCTATAAATCCATTTAATTGGTTCAAAATAGCAAGAAAAGTTAAAAATGAAAATCCAGACTATGTTATTATTCGTTATTGGCTTCCGTTTATGGCTCCTTGTTTGGGTACTATTGCAAAACTAATCAGAAAAAAGACAAAGGTTTTTGCAATTACAGATAATGTTATCCCACACGAAAAAAGAATAGGAGATAATTTACTTACAAGATATTTTGTAAAATATTGTAATGCTTTTCTTACTCTTTCTTCTTCTGTGCTGGATGATTTGTCAAAGTTTACAGATACTCAAGAGAAAATATTTATTCCACATCCTATTTACGATTCTTTTGGTGAAATTGTAGATAAAAATAAAGCAAAACAAAATTTAGAATTAGATGAAAACGGAAAATATCTGCTTTTCTTTGGTTTTGTCAGAAAGTATAAAGGTTTAGATATTATGTTAGAAGTAATGGCAGATAAAAGAATAAAAGATTTAGGAGTAAAACTAATTGTTGCTGGAGAGTTCTATGACAATAAAGAGGAATATATTTCTCAAATAGATGTTTTGGGAATTAAAGATAATATCATACTAAAATCTGATTTTATTCGTGAAGAAGAAGTGAAAAATTATTTTTGTGCTAGCGATATGATTACACAAACTTATCGTACAGCAACTCAGAGTGGTGTTACACAAATTGCATATCATTTTGAAAGGCCTATGCTTGTAACAAATGTTGGCGGGCTAGCAGAGATTGTTCCACACAATAAAGTGGGATATGTTTGCGATATTAATACTAAAGATATTGCTGATTGTATTGTAGAATTTTATTCTGAACAAAAAGAAGAGGAGTTTATTCAAAACACAAAAGA
>Ga0208639_1002387_pt1 | contig 11054 bp, 9 predicted proteins | sample ETNtaG_33_FD_185772 | JGI IMG/M metagenome (GOLD analysis project Ga0208639, IMG submission 185772) | Marine microbial and viral communities from oxygen minimum zone, Eastern Pacific Ocean - ETNP201310SV76 (SPAdes) (version 2) | ecosystem: Environmental > Aquatic > Marine > Oceanic ...
TCGAAAGCTGTTATAGCTTCGGGAAATTTTTTAAGTGCGTTTAAGGAATTAGCTAAATGAAAATGAGCATCGAAGTTATCTGGATGAGATTGTGCGATGGCTTCCATAGTGTCGATGGATTTCTGAAATTGTTGAAGTTTCAGATAGGTGTTTCCCAGCATCAATCGGGCGTAAACAGTTCGGTTTGGATCGGTGTCGGTGGTAGCGAGCTTCTCCCAGGCGACTGCGGCTTCATCTAGAAAGCCGTTCCTGTTCAGGGTTTGCGCTTTTTCAAGTAACTCCTGAGAGCTTTGTGCTGGCACAGGGGTTGCTGTGGTGCTGATAAAAAACAAGACGACAAAAGTGAACAATGCTAAACGAGGCATAATTAGAGATCCGTCAGCCGGCAAAGGTTTGTTTTGTGGGAGCAGTTGATTGTGAGTCCTCAAGCAGAATTTCTTTAGACTCGACCAATTGCTGCAGGGCCTGTTCCAGAGTGCGCAGGAATCGACTCTCGTTCTCCATGATATCGCGGACATCTTTGGGTCGCAGGTAGAAAATGTTTGATGCCGTTCCTTGTTGGGTATGCAAGACAGCTTTTTGGATTTCCATATTGAACTGTGAAAATACCTGGGTCAGAACCATGAAGGTTCCCAGCATATCACGGGTTTCAATTTTGACGGAACGACCGATTATTTTTACTTTAAGTTTAATGTCTTTAATCTTATTTTGTTCTGACGAAATGGGAAGTGATCGATCTTTAAAGACCAGAGACAACGGTTCCTGATCAACGCAAACTCGTTTCAAGTCTTCCCGAACCTGTCGCTTAAGGAGATATATATCAGCGTAATCAATAGGGGCACCCGTGGAATTGACGACTTTAAACACATCTAAAATACGATCATCCATCGTATGTATGTCGGCTTCCACTATATTCAACCTGTTAAATGCGAGTATCGAGGAAAAGTTGTAGAGCAGGCTTGGACGATCTTTAGAGCAGATGATTATCTCTGAAGCCTGACCGGGCTTGAAAATCAAGCCAGTGGCGAATTGTTCTTTGGATTGCGAGAACGCGTTAAAAATTTCAAGGTGCGATTGCATGTCTCTTGGGAGCCGCACCATCTTTAAAAAGTCTAATTTGATTGACCGTGGAACACCCTGTCTTTTTTTGTGGTGAAGTGTGTATTGGTAAAACATCTTCAGCTGTTCGATCTGAGAGGATGACATTTTCATTTTGGTGCCCCCCCTATCGGAATAGGTCAACAGGAGAAGCATTTTAAGGCGTTCGGTATCATGGTTGACCAGATCCCAGATCATTTCGTAAGTATCATCTTCTTCGGGGTCGAGGAGCAGGAGGTCGTGCATCATCAGATGTTTTTCGACCAGGAACGCGATATCTTTTGCGCGGCGACTATTTTTTGTGTAGCCCAGGTTTTCCAGGATACCGGGAACAAGTCGAGCACCCACGAGTTCCTCGTTTTGACCGGGCATGCGAACTCCCTTGCCGATATCGTGAAGCAGGACCGATAGTTTCAGGGTGGTTTTATCGCGCAGTGAATTATAGAGATCACTCAAAAACGGATCAGCCTTTTCGTCAATCTCCAGTCCGTTAAGAACATCCAATGCGGAGAGTACATGGATGTCTGTCGGTAAATGATGGACGTAGATATCCTGCAACAGACCGCAGAGATTTTTAAACTCCGGGATGTAAAAATTTCCTAGAAAACCGAACTCATGAAAAAGTCGGAGGGCTTTCGCGAAGTATTTTCCGCTGATAACTCGTTTGAAATAAGATTGGACTTCCCGTTGATCTTCCCTGTCCAGGAAGAGAGGGGACATTTGGTCAATATGGTGTTCGATGGCTCGGACGATGGGATAGGATAAAAAATAATTTTTTTCTGATATCCACGCGAATATTTTAAAAACACTTTCAGGATGCTGGGAGAACAATACCTCGGGTTTCTTATCCAGGATGATCTGGTTTTGAGAGTTTACCGCGAAGTGTCGGGAGAGATTTTTTACCTTTCGCGTGTCGGGGGTCATGCTTTCCCAGAACAGATTGCGACTGTACCGTTTTAGAGGGTAAGCCGCCTGGTAAAAATATTTGTGATAGAACTCTTTGACGCCATCTCCCATCGACTGCGCTATTTTTTCCCGTACCTCATAACTCATTACATCTCGATGCGACCCTTTTTGATGGCAATGGAGAAGAAGCCTGACCTTGGCCAGAAAGGAGAACGAGGACTGCATATTTTTAAATGCGGGCGCACTGAGGAATCCCTGTTTGAACAGTTCATCAAGCAGTTCAAACTGGTTGGCCTTGTCCAGATTGTGCTTGAGTCGAACCAGAGCCAGTGCCCAGTAAAGCCGGTTCAGTTCTTCTTTAACATTGGGTTCCTGTTGAAAGACTGTATTTGACACCTCGTAGTAATTTTTACGGTCGTAACAGTGGTTGAGCAGGTTGTCTTTTTGCAGTAGCGAGGCGGTTTTGACCGTACTCATAAACTCGGAATAGACCATGGCGTTACCCGCCACAAGTCGACTCTCCAGCAAAGAGAACAAGTCCGTCAGCTTACCTGCGTTGAGTTCCTTTTCCAGCGAGTCATTTTCTGCGTAACAGGAACTGGTTGAGGTCTGGAAAATATCCTGATGGATAAACAGGTATTCCAGGTGTTTGACAATCTGTTCTGCCTCCTCAGCTTCTTCATCGGTCAAGGCAGATTTAGAAATGATTTGCACATCCACATCTGACCGGAAATAGATTTCTTCCCGACCGTATCCCCCGCGAGCGATGACAGCTACCGGTACATTATTTATCTGCAAATCTTTTTGTTGCGTGTTGTTGTATAGCCAGACCGCCGCTTCGAATGCCGCTTGCAAAACGGTGTCGACCAGTGCGGTGTTATTCAGCAGTAACAGGTGGCAATTGTCTGTGTCGGCAAGACAGTCCTTAAGACGTTGGGTCTCAGTATTGACCAGGGGGGCGATGCGATTTTTAAATTCGAGGTAAAATTTTTGCGGGTCGTTTGTTTTTGGATCAGGAAAATCTTCAGGTCGGACCAGACTTGTAACATGACCTCGCAGGTCACTGCGGTATTTTTCGCTGGAAGTTCTGTTGGACTGATGAAATTCACTCATGGGACGCTAGCTTGGCCACCGGTTGAGTAATAAGAACCAGAAATCCCTGAAACCATCGAGGAAAACTCAGGTTAGGATATACTGTTTCTTTTTATTTTTCAAGTAGATACGGACAATATATTTAAGTTTGTTAAATGATCTGGGGATTCATTCAGCCCAGACTCCGGCCCATCAATTCGATGAACGGTTTCAAGTTTTTTATTAAATCGGCAAACTTTTTTGGTTTAAGGGATTGCGGCCCATCGGAATACGCATTGACTGGATCGGGGTGCACCTCAATCATCAGGCCATCTGCTCCGCAAGCGATAGACGCCCGGGCCATGTCGGCAACCAGATGCCAGTAGCCTGTGCCGTGACTGGGGTCTACGATAATGGGCAGGTGCGATTCCTGTTTTATGACGGGAATACAGCTTAAATCTAGCGTATTGCGAGTGGCAGTTTCAAAGGTGCGAATACCGCGTTCGCAGAGAATGACTCTGGAGTTACCTTCTGAAAGAATATATTCTGCGGACATGAGGAACTCCTTAACGGTCGTCATCATGCCTCTTTTTAGCAGGATGGGTTTATCAAGCTGGCCCAGTTCCTTGAGCAGGGAAAAGTTTTGTACATTGCGTGCGCCCACTTGTAAAATATCTGCGTATTTTGCGACCAGATCGACTTCCCGCGGATTCATCACTTCTGTGACGATGGGGAGCCCGCTTTCCTTCCTTGCCTCATCCAGAAGTTGGAGTCCTTCTTCTTCCATTCCCTGGAAACTATAGGGTGAGGTGCGGGGTTTGAACGCTCCTCCCCGCAGGATATTGGCCCCGGCTTCTTTAATCAGATTGGCCGTTCGGCAAATCTGTTCCTTGCTTTCCACAGAGCAGGGCCCGGCCATGACGGCAATTTCTTTTCCGCCGATGGAGACACCTGCGACATCAACTATTGTTGAGCTGGGTTTTACTTCACGACTGGCCAGCTTATAGGGCCTGAGGATAGGGATCGCACTCTCCACGCCAGCCATGCACGATATGGCCTGAAGTTGTTCTTTGCCTCTTTCATCGCCTACTGCGCCAATGACCTTGCGTTCTACGCCGACAATTTCGTGAACTCTATAGCCCAGAGATCGAATTTTATTTTCCACCGCCTCTATCTGGTCTTGAGAGGCGTCAGCTTCCATCACGATGATCATAACTTTTCATTTTTATGGAGATTCGACCCCAAGCTAGCACACGCAAAATTTCAAGTCAAGAAAGATAGGCATCCCCTCGTAAGGCTAAAAGTAGGGCTATTCCAGTGAATCGATGCATTTCGGGTGATCTGAAGTTGGGGCTTACATCTTGCCCTTGGAATGTCGTATAATTACTTTTGACAGGTTTTGGTATTTATGCTAAACCAAGCGCATTAAGTTGCCCACCTTTTGTTTTGGAGACCCGCCAAATGGAAGTCAGGATCGATAAGGACACTTTCCTCAATGGAGTACAAAAGGTTCAAGGAATTGTAGAGGCCAAGGGCGCGATGCCCATTCTCTCGCACCTGCTCCTCACCACCGAAAAAGAACGGATAAGTATTCAGGCGACCGACCTGGAAATAGGAGCTAAAGGATATTACTCTGCCAATGTGGTCGCTAAAGGACAAGTGACCCTCAATGCCAAAAAGTTGTTCGATATATTGCGCGAGTTGCCAAGTGAGGAAGTTCACCTGACCAGGGAAGATAACCATTGGGTCACTCTTAAATGTGGAAAATCAAAATTCCGTTTACCCGGAATGTCCTCGCAGGACTTTCCTCCTTTTCCCGAATTCAGCCAGGACAGCTTGCTTGAGTTTAGTAGTAAGCTTCTTAAGGAAATGATTCGCAAAACATTTTTCGCGCAATCGCCTGATGAAACGCGACAGGTCTTGAACGGTTTGTTGCTGGAGCGGGAGGGTAGAAAACTGAATATGGTGGGGACTGACGGGCATCGCCTGGCAGTTATCAAGCGGAACCTAGGTGATGCCGCAAAGGGTGACAAGCTGAGCTATCTTATTCCTAAAAAGGCTTTGGCGGAGTTGATGAAACTGATAGAGGATGAAGATGCCACTTTCTCTTTTTCCGCAAAAAATAATCATCTGGCTTTCATGCAGGGAGACCAGGTCATAGTTTCAAGAAAAATTGATGGCAAGTTTCCTAATTACCAACAAGTCATCCCCTCCGATAACAAACTGCAGGTGTCGGTCAACCGGGATGTTTTGCAACATGCTTTAAAGAGAGTTGCTTTGCTGGCCGATGAAAAATCTAAAATGGTTCGCTTTGACGTTCAGTCGGGAAATATTACCCTGACCACCGATACCACCGAATTGGGCGAGGCCCGGGAAGAAATTCCTGTTTCTTATTCAGGAGAGGATGTCTCTATCGGGCTGAACGCTAAATATGTTCTCGATGTGTTGAATGTGATTGATGATGAAGAGGTCGTTCTTAATTTGAAGGATCAGAACTCTTCATGTCTCATCACTTCAAATAAAGACAAAGACTATCAGAGTATTGTCATGCCCATGCGTTTGTAATTAGCAGTTTACAGATCGAAAAACTTATCCAGTTTTTCGTCGCTTCGCGGCATTTTGCCCGTGACCCCTTCCCAGATTTCTCTGGTTTCCATACACATGTAGACATTTAAGTCGGCGGAGTATTTTTTCAGGGTATCGCGCAGGTTTTCGTAGGCCTGATTTCTCAGCGGCCTGAGGTAGCGGTACTTCCCATCTTTGCTGGCAACATGTTCGCCGATGAACAATTGTGTGTCCTCATGGCGTTCTTTGATGATTTGCTTGAGAGGCCCCCGATAGCGGAAACTTCCCAGGCTCACCCATTCTATTTGTGATGGGGACAACACTTTAAACATGTTGTCGATCAGCTCGTGGTAAGCTTTTTCCCATCCGGGAAAAATTATGATGGGGTCCAGGTGGATTCCAATTCTGTATCCTTTATTTCCACACTGGCGTGCGGCTTCCAGCCGTTGTTGGAGGCTTGGCGTTCCTTTTTCTTCGCGATCTATTATTGTTTGCGGATTCAGGGACCATGAGACGATCACGTTACGCGGGCTATCCTGGTTCAGAAGGTTTTCCACGCAGGCGGACTTTGTCTTCAGTTCAAGCACCGCATTTTCTCTTTGATTGAAGAAGGGAATCAGGTGCTGGGAGTAGGGGATGACTGTGTCTAGGGCAAGGCTGTCGGTCAGTTCCCCCGTGCCCACGCGAAATATTCGATCGGGGTGGGCGGTGAAAACCTGATCCAGCTCTTCCAGTAAATCTTCCACATTGATATGGGCAACCAGGAGCGGGTTGTTCTGTAGAAAGTCCTGCAAAAAACAGTACGAACAATCATATATACAGTTTTTGAGCAGGTTGACCACATAGTAATTACAGCAGACCATTCCCGGACTGATCCCAGGGCATTTTTTGAGAAATGATCCTTTGAACCGCGTGAGAGCCAACGTCCTTTTGCCCACGCCAAAGACATCGCCAGTTGATTTTCGGATCAATTCAACGGCTTCCTCGTATGAGATCTGATGATGAACGGGGGTATCCGGGAACTGACGGAGGACCTCCCGAGTCAGCGGGTGGTCGGCGACCGATTCATCTATGAAGATGGTTTCGGGAGAAAATGTGATTTCCTGAATAGGAATGTCAGGCGCAAAACTCATGTAAATAGTTGATCTTTTAGGAATTATGGTGCAATATGCTGATGTTCTCTGTTGATGAATCAGCAGGGCCTGTTAAAAGTATGGACTCTCTTACTCATCAATAACCCGAACTCGTCGCAAACGCAAGCCTGTATAGCCTTCCTCACGATTTGCTTCAATTTTAATCTGTCGAGGGGGATTTTCTCTAATGAAATCTGAAATTAATTTTCTACGAACTTTCCAACTCTGAGGCCAACGTTTATGGAACCATCACTTTTTTTGAAGAATCAGGAAATGCCCTTGAAGAAGTCGTTTTCTTTACGGACTTTGTTCAATCTGTTTTTTGTTATTTCGTTGGGGCTTAATGTATATTTTTTGGTTGTTCAGGGTGGAGCGAGTTCAGTAGATATTGTTTATGCTACAGGAGTGGAAGAGGATAAGAGCGTTGAGGTGCAGATGGCATCATTGAACACGAAACCTGTAGATTCGGAAATGGCGATCCCTGTGCATGAGAAAGAACCTGTTTTAACCTCTAAGCCGACTAATGAAGCACCTGTCCACGAAGTAAAGAAGGTTTCGTTTGATCCATCGGCTAAACCCGCAGGACGCAACATTCAAGCGTTGCAACTGAAGGTTAGAAACTCGCTCAACTACGCGGTTTGCCAGGAAATGGCGAAAAGTGAATGCGGTTCGTTTGCCGCTCATCTGGCTAGATTGCTGGCCTGGTTTATGGACGTTAACAGGAACATGCGTAATGGGGATGTCCTGAACGTTGTATACGAACGCCTAGATAATGAAGACCAGTTTAAAGTACTTCAACTGACTTATAAAAGTGGTTATCTGAAGAAGACTCTGGATGCCAATTTTTATAAGGGAGATGGAATGAAGTATGGCGGATATTTTGACCGCAATGGCAAAGAGATCGCCAAGCGAATTGCGGAAAAGCAAACACCGATCGCTGAATATATAGAAATAACTTCTCTCCCCGGAGATTTTCGCAAAGGACGTCGAGGTCACTCCGGAACCGATTTCAAGGCGGAAGTTGGGACGCCCATCCGCGCCAGTTTCGAAGGACGTGTCCGTCGCACCAGTTGGAACGTTCGAGCCAATGGATACTGTATTGAGTTAGATCACCCCAGAGAGGGTGTCATAACGCGTTATCTTCATTTGAGCCGAGTTCTGGTCAAGCGTGGACAGTACGTCAAGCAAGGTGAGGTTATTGCAGAATCTGGAAACACGGGCCGTACCTTTGCCCCCCACCTGCACTACGAAGTCCGTAGTCGCGATAAAAAGAAAACCGTTTATAATCCTTTCGACTTCAAATATCATAAGAGCTATCACCGCAATATTCCCAGTCACGAAGTTAAAGAGTTTCAGGCAGCGGTCAGTGCTTATGACGCCCTTCTTCAGGACAACGGGGTTGGCGTAAAAATCCAAGCTGGTTAAGTCCTCCCTAAATATTCGGTATTGGAGGGGAGAGTACGCTCGTGTTTCGTGCTAGAAAAAAATCCCGCAAAAAGAAAAAACGAAAATCGATCAAGATTCGTCTTGTTAAAGTCGTATTTGACTTTCTGTTAGTGTTTCTCGCCTTCACGGTTGTTCCCGTGTTAATTTATCGAGTGATTGATCCTCCTACCACGTCGTTGCTGTGGACTCGGTGGGCTGAATCGGGGTATGAGGAATCGCGCCCTGTATTTCTACAGCATTGGAAATCCCTGAAAAAAATATCCCCCAGCCTTGTTCGTGCGGTCATAGCGGCTGAGGACCAGAAATTTTTCTATCATAACGGATTCGACTGGCAGGCTATTGAGGCGGCGATCAAAACCAATCTTTCTACAGATAGGACGGTGGGTGCCAGTACCATTTCCATGCAAACCGCCCGCAACGTATTTCTGTGGCAAAAGCGTAATTGGCTTCGCAAATCTCTGGAAGCTTGGTTTACCATACTGATCGAGTATTTGTGGACTAAAGAGCGCATTCTGGAGGTTTATTTGAATGTGATCGAATGGGGTGATGGATTGTTTGGCTGTGAATCGGCTTCTCGGCAATATTTCAAGCATTCATCAACCAGTCTTTCTCCGGTGGAGGCGGCTTTGATGACTTCCATTTTGCCCAGTCCGAGACGCTGGTCAGTGATGAATCCCCAGCCCCATGTTCATGACCGGCAGTCAAGGATTCTCAGGGCGATGCATAAGGTTCGAGTTCCTATCCGTTACTAAGGTTGCAGAGGCAGGTTGAAAACATGCCAGATAGCAAGTAAGCGCGATGATAAAAATCAAGATTTCAAAAGCTCACGAGGCGAAAATTCGTCAGGGATACCCTTGGATATTTTATTACCAGATGCAAAACGAAGATATCGAAGGAAAATCCGGCGATCTGGCAGTGGTATATGACAGCAGAAACCGTTTTCTGGCGATCGGTTTATTCGATCCTGAATCAGACATTCGTTTACGCGTTTTACAAATTCAGAATCCCGTCAAAATAGATAGCGATTTTTTTGCGGAAAGGTTAAGACAAGCCCTTCAGCTTCGTGAAGCACTGGAGGGCGAGGGGACGACAGGTTACCGTGTTATCAATGGCGAGAATGATGGCTTTCCCGGACTGGTGCTTGATCGTTACGAAAGCACGGCAGTGCTGAAGCTGTATACGGCGGCATGGATTCCCTTTCTGGAGATATTACTGCAGTTGTTCAAAAATCAGCTTTCGCTGGAGCGGTGCGTCTTGCGGTGGAGCCGTAATGCGCTCGAATCAAGAGCAATATCTGACAAGTGGAACGAAGGTTGTGTTCTGTTTGGCGACCCGGTAGAAGCGCCGGTCCATTTCAAAGAAAACGAGATAAGTTTTGAGGCCGATGTGCTTTCTGGGCAAAAGACAGGTTTCTTTTTGGATCAGCGAGACAATCGCCAACGTATTCGAGCATTGTCGGAAGGAAAATCAGTTTTGAATGTGTTCAGTTATACCGGGGGATTTTCAGTTTACGCATTTTCAGGGGGAGCTCGTTCAGTTCTTGAGGTGGACACTAATTCCTTTGCTTTGGCTGTGTCAAAAAAAAACCTCCTGCTGAATTTTCCAAAACGAAAATTTTCGGTGGAACAATTCAGACAGGTGAAGGCAGATGGATTCGACACATTGTCTAATCTGGAATCGACCCACCAGAAGTTTGATCTGGTTATTTTAGATCCGCCGGCTTTCGCGAGAAGAAATAAACAAACAAAGACCGCTTCAAGCGCTTACACGAAGTTGGCTGAGGCTGGAGCAAGGGTTACGGCGAAGGATGGTATTGTGTTTGCCGCATCCTGTTCGGTTCATGTCAAAGCGCAGGATTTTTATCAGGCGGTGTTTTCAGGAATCAAGTTTGCCGGGCGCGAGTATGAAGAAATAAGTCGTACAGGGCACGCGAAGGACCATCCCGTGAGCTTCAGTCAAGGAGAATATCTTAAGGGGGTGTTTTGCCGGATAATCAGGTAACCGATTGATTTTACTGTGGTTCTCAGGCGGCTGTCGCGTGCTGACTGAGGCTCGGTCGAGAAAGGAGGATTGCCGAAATTTTTAACAATGATTGGGGGCGCTGAAACGAGTCGATAATCTGAAAAATTGGTTGCTGATAAGTTATCTTCTTTTTGCTTTTTTCTTTACTTTCTTTTTTGCTTTTTTCTTTGTAGCCTTTTTCTTTGCTTTTTTCTTTACTTTCTTTTTTGCTTTTTTCTTTACTTTCTTTTTTGCTTTTTTCTTTGTAGCTTTTTTCTTTGTTACTTTTTTCTTAGCTTTTTTCTTTGTAGCTTTTTTCTTTGTTACTTTTTTCTTTGTTACTTTTTTCTTAGCTTTTTTCTTTGTAGCTTTTTTCTTGGTTGCCATCAAGATCTCCTTTTAACAATATCGGGATTTCGTTTCAGCGCCCCAACATTGTCCAAATATTTTATTCCATACGTGTTTAAAGTCAAGGAAATATTGGTCAAAATGCAACGTGGAACTCGCAGGCCGTCTTTGATGTTTCTGTGACGTATAGGTTTTATGGTTATATGGTTGTGTAAACCCTTGTCAGAAGCACTTCATCGGGGGTATGCTGGTTTGTATTATGAATTTTAAGCTAGTTTTTTTTGGAGAAAAAAATAAATATTTTTTTGTATAAATTCATATTTTAGAAACAATTTTAATGGCCCAAGGTTATGATTGCATCATTTTTTGTTAAGTCGCTCCAAAACCAGCCTTCACTGGTTCATGGGACAAGTCCGAGATTTTACGAAATTGAGAAAGGGAAAAGGGAGTCTTTCTGTCCTCCAGAAAATGATAACGGTGGATTAT
>Ga0208639_1002389_pt1 | contig 11051 bp, 14 predicted proteins | sample ETNtaG_33_FD_185772 | JGI IMG/M metagenome (GOLD analysis project Ga0208639, IMG submission 185772) | Marine microbial and viral communities from oxygen minimum zone, Eastern Pacific Ocean - ETNP201310SV76 (SPAdes) (version 2) | ecosystem: Environmental > Aquatic > Marine > Oceanic ...
AAATTTGCAGAAAGACAACTGCTTAAAAGATACAAAACTTTCTTCGAGCAAATCTACGGTGAAGTAGTAAAAATGGTTGAAAAAATCGGGGAGAGCGAGGGCTATGATCTTATTATCAAGAAAGAGGAGCCAGAGCTGAACAGCGGACAAATTTCTGATCTTCAATTTAAGATAGGCATTAGAACTGTATTATATCATTCAAAAGCCGTTGACATTACGGTAAGCGTAATTGAACATTTAAATTCGGAATATTCCAAAGAAAAAGAGAAGAAATAAAATTTGAACAACCAGCAAAAAACAATCTCAAGAATAGTAGAGTATTCTGGAATAGGACTTTTTAACGGCGAGGGAGTTAAACTTCGCTTTAAACCTGCTCCAGCAAACACTGGTATAAAATTCATACGTACAGACATTGAAAGCCAACCAAAGGTGTCGGCAAATGTTGAAACACTCTCTGGCTCAAATCGGATGGTATCATTAGGAGAAGAGGGGGTCGGCGTAAAAAGTGTAGAGCATGTAATGGCGGCTTTAGCCGGACTTGGTATCGATAATATAGAAATCGAAATCAACGGCAATGAAGTACCAGCAGGAGACGGCAGTTCTCTTGTATTTACACAACTGTTAAAAGGTGCTGGAATTAAAACTCTTGAAGAACCAAAAAATATTTTCTATCTACAGGAGGAATTAAAAGTAGGCAACGGTGATGCAAGTATACTAGCGTTACCATATGACAAAGGACTATCCCTTTCTTATATCCTTGATTTCAGCGGGTCTTTCCTGAATAGACAATGTTTTGAAATTGAAATGACAGAAGATAATTTTAGCACGGAAATTGCACCTGCAAGGACATTCGGGCCTAGCACAATTATTGAAGAATACAGAAAGCGAGGATGGGGGAAAGGAGTAACTGACGAAAACAGTCTTATCTTGAATGAGGACGGCACAATAACAAAACCCCTGTCTATGACTCCTGCTAACTTGCGGTTTCCAAATGAATGTGTCAGGCATAAGATACTGGACATTATAGGCGATCTTTATCTGACTAATCTCACATTGCACGCTCGTATAGTTGCAACTAAATCAGGACACTATTTAAACACATGTATGGCAGAGAAGATTTTTGAAAGTTCTAAAAAGCAAGTACATAGTTAAGCCAAAGCACACCACATTAATTAATTTATTATACAATCCAATTAACTGACGCCAGGGCTCATTACAATTTTCGCTTGGAATAAAGTTTTCTTCGCGTTATATTACTAATCTAAAAAACACAAAACAAATGAAAATACATCCGACCGCCATAATTCACCCGCAGGCCATAATCGGCAAAGACGTTGAAATCGGACCCCTGTCTGTAATAGACAAAAACGTGAGGATTGATGACGGAAACATCATTAAAAACAATGTCACAATCACCGGCAATACCACTCTGGCCAGCAACAATGTAATATTTCACAACGCCGTGGTAGGTTCTGAGCCACAGGACTTAAAGTATTATGGTGAACAATCAAAACTCATAATTGGCAGCAACAATGTCATTCGGGAATGTGTCACAATCAATACCGGCACAGAAATAGGAGGAGGAGAAACACTTATTGGTAACAACAACCTTTTTATGTCATGTTCACATATAGCACATGATTGTATCATTGAAGACAGCGTCCTTGTTGCTAATGGTGTGCTTGTAGGTGGACATATAAAGATAGAAAAACATGCAAAATTAATGGGCCTTGCAGGTATACAACCTTTTGCTACCATTGGCCAACACTCATATGTGGGCGGGCTCACAAGAATTGTCCAGGATGTACCACCCTACATGATAGTAGAAGGAAACCCTGCCAAGGTACGAAAGGTTAATACAATAGGTTTGGAGAGAGCCGGGTTTCCACAGGATAGTATAGATGCCATAAAGGGAGCATTTAAGCAGCTGTTTCGTACAGAACAATTGAACAGAAGTCAGGTACTTTCTGAGTTAGAAAATCAGGAGAATTTGATGCCAGAAATAAAGGTATTAATAGATTTCTTTAGAAACGTTGATAAAGGAAAATTTGGTAGGTACAGAGAGTCTTTACGGTCAACATTAACAAATATATCATAAGAGATACAAGGCTTTGGAAAAATTAAAGATCGCAGTTATAGGAACAGGCCATCTCGGTAAAGAACATGCGCGAATCTATTCTGAGATACCGGAAGTAAGCCTTGTCGGGGTTGTAGACATTGACAAGAATACGGGTGAAGCAGTAGCACAGCGCTGTAATACCAAATATTATAGTTCATTCAAAGACATCTTAAACAAGGTTGATGCCGCCAGTGTCGCTGTTCCTACCAAGTCTCATTATGAAATCACCAAAGAACTGCTTAAGAACGGTATTCATGTATTAGTAGAGAAACCTATGACCGGAACCGTATCTGAGGCAGAAGATTTAATAAAATTAAGTAAAGAAACCTCTACAATATTGCAACCGGGTTACATAGAAAGATTTAATCCTGCTATAGAGGCAATCCAGAAACTTGATATTACTGTAAAATTCATAGAATGCCACAGGTTAAGTCCATTTACGTTCCGCTCTGCCGATATAGGCGTAGTCTTAGACTTGATGATTCATGATATAGACATTATACTGGACCTTTCCAAGTCTAAAGTAAAAAAGATAGATGCTGTTGGTGTAGGTGTAATATCTGACAAAGAAGATATTGCAAATGCTCGCATCCAATTTGAAAATGGTTGCGTAGCAAACATCACGGCAAGCAGGGTTTCTTTCGAACCGATGAGAAGGATTCGTCTTTTCTCTGAAAATTCATATATATCGCTTGATTATCAAAAACAAGAAGCTCTTATTTACAAGAAATCTCCACAGTTAACCCTAAAATCTATTGATACTGAAAGTAAAGGCCTTTCAACCATTACAGATCTCAAGAACTTTTCATTTGGAGATATGTTAAAAATCGAACGAATAAAAATGAACAACCAGGAACCACTGAGAAAGGAACTGGAATCATTTATAGACTGTGTAAAAAACGGTAAACAGCCGGTTGTTTCCGGTGAAGATGGGATTAAGGCCATAAAAGCTGCTACAATCATAAATGAAGAAATTGATAAAAACTTAAAATTAGCGAATGTTAACAAACTGCACAGAAAAGGGCTTATACAATAATTATTCTTGACACAAATGCAGTATATTTGATATAAATACTGTCTTTCGCTTTTTAAATCGAGTAAACAAAAAGGAGTAGAATTTGCCAATAGTGAGTCTTCAGGAATTAGTTGATGCTGGTTTCCATTTCGGACATAGGACCAGCCGCTGGAACCCAAAAATGAAACCTTATATTTTTGGGAAACGTAATTTAATTCACATAATCAACTTAAAGGAAACCGTAAGAGGTTTGATTACGGCTTGTAAATTTCTCAATAAGGTTTCCAGCAACAGAGAAGAAATCCTTTTTGTAGGTACAAAATGGCAGGCAAAGGATGCCATTGTCGCTGAAGCAAAACGCTCCAATATGCATTACGTTTGTGAACGATGGCTTGGTGGCACATTAACAAACTTTGAAACAATACGCAAACGATTGAAAAGACTGGAAGAACTTGAGGAAATGGAGAATAATGGTTCAATTCATAATTACAGCAAGAAGATGATTTCTTCGCTCACTCGCGAGAGAAATAAAATTACAAAGAACCTTGAAGGTATAAAGAATATGAACAAACTTCCTTCTGTTCTAGTTATCGTAGACCCCAAGAAAGAACACATAGCAATTAAAGAAGCCATTAAGATGGGGATACCAACAATATGCCTGGCAGACTCAGATTGCGACCCGGATCTTATAGATATATGTGTACCGGGAAACGATGATGCTATCAGGGCAATAAGACTCTTCTTAAGTAAAACAGCAGATGCAGTATTAGAGGAACGACCTTCAGTAAAAACAGAAGAAGAGAACAAGGTCTTGCAAGAACAAGAAAGTGTTTAAATGTTTTTATCTTATCCTCGCGAAATAACATCTTGTAACAGTTAATATCACTCCTCAAAACAAGATCTTTATTATCAATAAAATTTAAAATATATATGGAGTTAAATTTCTATGACTATTGATGCATCCAGCGTAAGAGAATTAAGAGATCGTACGAGTGCAGGTTTCTTAGACTGTAAGAAAGCACTCGAAGAAGCAAATGGTGACTTTGAGAAAGCAGGTGAAATTCTAAGAAAGAAAGGGCTGGCCAAAGCCATCAAAAAGGGTTCGCGTGGAACTCCAGAGGGTAGAGTGGGCTCGTACATACACACTAACGGTAAAATAGGAGTTTTGATCGAGGTAAATTGTGAAACTGATTTTGTGGCCAAAAATGACGTCTTCGCTGACCTGATAAAGGACCTCTGCATGCAAGTGGCAGCAACCGACCCGACGGCCGTAAGCAGAGAAACCGTTCCTCAAGACATCATTGACAAAGAAAGAAAGGCATATAGCGAAGAATTCAAAGATAAACCTGACAATGTAAAGGAAAAAATAATTGACGGCAAAATGGAAAGCTTTTATAAAGAAGTCTGCCTTATTAATCAGCCTTTTGTAAAAGACAACGATCTGACAATAGAAGATTTATTAAAAAAAGCAATTGCAAAACTGGGCGAAAACATCAGGATTAACCGTTTTGCAAGATTCGCTATCGGAGAATAGTACCATTGTAATCAAAAGGCACAAACGCGTTCTTTTAAAAATTAGCGGCGAGGGATTCTGCTCAGAGAAATCATCAGTAATAGATAATTCAAAGTGCAACCTTATAGCAAGAGAAATCAGCAGTGCAAGAAAAGCTGGAGTTGAAATTGCCATAGTCGTGGGTGGCGGCAATATAATAAGGGGAGCGGAATTAAGTAAATCAGGCGTAGATCGCGCTCGGGCTGATCAGTTAGGCATGATTGCTACAAACATCAATGCAATCATCCTTCAGGATTCACTTAAAAAACTGAAAATACCGACAAGTGTTTTAAGTGCAATACAAATACAGAACATCGTAGAATCTTATACGGTACAAAAATGCCTGAGCCTTCTGGAAAAGAATTATGTCGTTATTATTGCAGGTGGGACAGGAAATCCTTATTTTACAACTGATACTGCCGCCGCATTAAGAGCAATAGAAATAGGCGCTGATGTTTTTCTTAAAGGGACAAAAGTTGACGGTGTGTATTCTGATGATCCGGTAACCAACCCAAGGGCAAAAAAGTACGTTAAATTAGAATATATGGATGTACTGACAAGAAATCTCGGCGTAATGGACTCAACTGCTATATCTCTAAGTATGGAAAACAAACTTCCAATAATTGTGTTCAACTTCAGCAAAAAAGACAATATAAAGAAAGCTATAGCCGGTAATAAAATCGGCACGTATATAGGAAACGCCAAATGAGCTCGATAGAAATACAAACTGAGACAAAGAGAAAGATGGAAAAAACTCTTGAAATCATGAAAGATGAATTAAAGAGTATAAGGACGGGCAGGGCAACACCGGGTCTTGTTGAAAATCTCAAAATCAGTTGCTATGGTTCTCTCACGCCATTAAAACAACTTGCAAACATAGCTGCTCCGGAAGCTCAATTAATCATCATAAGCCCTTACGATCATTCCATTCTCAAGGACATAGAAAAAACTATTTTACAATCAGAGCTGGGGTTAACAACCAATAGTGATGGAAAGGTCATTCGCATTCCCATACCACCATTGAGCGGTGATAGAAGAGAAAAAATAGTTACACAAATTAAAGAATTGACAGAAGAAAACAAGATATCTATCAGGAATATAAGACGCGAAGCAAACAAACATATTGATAAAGAAGAAAAAGATTCTAAATTGACTGAGGATGAGGCAAAAAAGGCAAAGGAGCAAATACAAAAACTTACACATGACAATGAAACAAAACTGAATGAACTTCTAAAACAGAAATCTGAGGAAATCTTAAGAATATAACAAATATTGGGGGCATAGCTCAGCTGGTAGAGCACCGCCCTTTTAAGGCGATTGTCGAAGGTTCGAGTCCTTCTGCCCTCATATGAATACTGCGGTAGTAAATTGTTCCGGCCCCATCGTCTAGCCTGGCCTAGGACACCGGGTTTTCATCCCGGCAACAGGGGTTCAAATCCCCTTGGGGTCAAATATTGAAAAGGCTTGTACTTAACTAAGTACAAGCCTTTTTTGCTTTCAGGGCAATTGGCAAACAGGAATAAATAAAGTATGACAAAACAGAATGAAACATTAAAATGGACACTAACAACTTTACAGTGTAAAGTGCCAAAAGATTCCTTTTCTAAAAAATTATGACAAGGAAAAAACCAGGAAAAGAAAATATATGTATTAATTGTTACAATCAGCATGGTTGTTTGACAGAGGAACCTTTGTGCCTGCTTATGAAACGTGAAGAAGACGAAAGGTCTCTTTCCGGGAAAAAACTTATGGAAAGGAGAGGTTTACTCAAGGACTGCCAATTATGCTTACATTTCAGGTTATGCTGGACTGAGGAGGCTTACAAAAAGGCTGTTAAAAAGCAGTGAGAGACAAAAAGATTACATATTAATAACCTAAAAACAGAATACAACTAAATAGAGGAGAAATTATGAGAAAATTTCTTACCATATATATATTGATTACAATCGCAATGCTGTACTGTACCAGGGTTGAGGCCTTAGAATGGGAAACAGATTTCAAGAAAGCATCATCAACCGCCAAGGCTTCCGGTAAATACATTATGCTTGACTTCAGTGGATCAGACTGGTGCGGATGGTGTATAAAACTCGAAAAGGAAGTATTCTCTCAAGACGCCTTCAAGGATTTTGCGGAGAAAAACCTTGTTTGTGTATTAGTAGATTTTCCACGAAACAAGAAGCAGACCGGAGAACAGAAACAGCAAAACAGGGACTTAGCGACGAAGTACGGGATTCAAGGTTACCCAACTATTATCATTCTCGACCCGGATGGAGAACCTGTCTCCATGACCGGATACCTGCAAGGTGGATCCAAGAACTATGTACAACACTTAAACGAAATCATCGAAAGGTATAGAGCAAAACAATAAAGGCAAAATCAGACTCGAAAAGATTATCACGAATAATAGTATTATTTTATTCATTCATGTTCCATAATGGTAATCCTGTTTCCTGATCAAACCCTCTCTCAAACTTTGGGCCATCTAAGACCTGAATAACTATCTCACAAGCAAAAACTATCGTTCCCGGTGCGAGATGACCTCCATAAGCATGGCCGTCCTTATCTGAAAATGTTACATGAGCGTGAACAATGGGGACACCATCCTTAATCGAAACATTTCCAACTAAATTTGTAATCTCAAGCGTTTGATCAAGTTCATAGAAATGATATTCACGTTCTTTTTGATTGTAATACCCTAATCTGGCTTTTTTCACAGCGCCCAATGCTTCAACCCAGCCCAGATGTATATCCCTATCAACACATATTCTGGTAATTTCTTCTAATAAATCTGCTCCGAATTCAAGCTTTCCCATGAACATCTTCACAGCTTTGACTTCACGTACTACGGCCATAATAATTTATCCTTTCAGTATTCAGGTTAACTTTTACAGCAATAAAACAACCTTGTGTCTAGAAATAATATTGCCGGGATGAAAAATATTATTAATGTGTAGGAGGGGGTTCAGTCCTAATTATCTTGATGGAATGTATTTCGTGACTTGCCGTAAGATTTTAATCTGTTCGGAACTATGCTTCGGTTTGTTCTTCATCAGGTTCTAAAATATCATGTTCTTCTTCTGCTCTTTTATACGATCTTCGAGTAAAATAGATGTATCCAATTGTTATTGTACCAATTATAGATGCAATTATTTTAAGTAAACTTTCTACTTCTTGTATCGGAGCAAATGCTTCTGCCACTTCCATATCAACCAGAAGGGCCCAGTTAATAAAATTAAGATTAAGTGGTGTATAAGCACTTAATACGGGGACACCCCGATAATCGGGGCAAATCCTTGTGCCAACATATCCTTCAAATGCCTCTCTTGTTGCTACTGTATCCACCTCTTTCAGAAGCACTGTAGGTTTAACAGAAAATCTTGAATTCGATCGCATAAGACCATCATCACCGACCAGGTACATTTCGCCGGTTTTTCCCAGGCCTGCTTTATGTGTCAATATGTCGTCCAGATGAGCGAAAGGAAGTTCTATTACTATCACACCTAATAAACTTTCAGCTTCAAAGACCGGAGCAGCAAAGTAAGCAGTAAAATCATTTACCTTGTCATTCCAGCTATAGTCTTCAAAACTCACGTCTTCCAACGCCAGTTTAAATATATGGGCAATATGATGATCCTTAAATTCTCCTATAAACAAATCTGTCCCGCTAAAATCCTCTCTCAACGCTGAAAATATTACGCTTCCATCCCTTTCAATAAAGAATATATTTGCATAGCCGTAATCAGCGATATAATATTCCATTAATGGCTGATAAATACTTCTTACTTTCTGAAATTGAGGGCCGTCAATGCCATAAGCGTGAAATGCACCGGATAACCGGATAAAACCCTTGGAAATTACCGGATTCCTCGAGAGGACATCTATATCACCGTATCTATCGTTAAAATAATTCCAAATCTCATGCTTAAGGACATCTCTGGTAGTAATAAGATGCCTGAAGCACTCCGCTTTTAGTGCCTCTTTATATCTGCTGTAACTTAGAAACGGTACGAATAGGAAAAAAGTTAAAAACGCAATTAAAATTGCTAATGTTGTCTTCTTTGCCATAAACCTGTGTAATTTAATTAACTATAAAAATAACGTTTTCTTCTGGATTAGTATTACTTGATTTCAGCTACCGCGATTGGTGCCCAATTCGTTGATAAATGGGTATGTGGGTGAATGCTAATATGTGGCAGTTAATGATATACATTTTTAACAGAATGTCAAGGCTTATGTTTACAATCTTTTTATTACCTACCCTTGATTTTTCGTCTGATTCATGATATTTTCAATAGCTGTTTTGTGCTTCATGAGAATCTGCAAAATGGCATAATTACAACATGATTAATAATAATCCAACAAATAGAAAGGAGACACCTTCAATGAAAGGGAGATTTAACAAAATATTACTCTTTACCACGTTGTGCCTTGGCCTCTTTATGGGGACAAAGAATACCGTTGCCGACTCTGTCAGGGCGGACGTTAACGCAACTTATGTACCAGGTTTCAACAGGTACTGTTTTCAGGTAACCAATGACGACCAGAATGAACCCGACCCAAAGTATCATACTGAACACATTGCATCAGTTACTATAAAATTTAACTCTAAGGATGCAACAGCGGCAGACCATAGATTCAGGGACAATGCTACAGGTCCAAAACTCTGGGACTCCAAAGTTACCATACGAGGTAAAGATCAACAAGTTGTCTGGACGTACGGTGGATACTTTGGCGCAGGTAGTAAGACTAAATTTACAGTTGACAAAACGGACGAAACTATCAAGCCGGGTAATCGTTCCAGTATCTTCAGTTTTATAGTTAACGGAGAAATCACTGTAACAGGGATTGAAACCGGCTATCAGGAATCACCGGGTTTTTTCAGAAGCCATTGCAAAATATCTAATCCATTCGGAGAAGGGTTATTAACCAACGACAATGATAAAGATTTCCTGAGAGACAAGGACGGCGACGGTATTGCAGACATTTTCGATGACAATCCGGACAGTACTAAGTGACAGATCTAGAAATCAGACGTGTTAAGGATAAGCAAGAGACACCGGTCAAGGTGTATGAGCTGATTGAAAGAAAGGGAGAGATACCGGGGACTAAACGTGAGTTACTGGATGTTTATGAAGATGGTCTGAGTGAATACCGGAAAAAAAAGTGGCAAAAGGCCATAGACCTCTTCGAGAAAGCCCTGAAGATAGACCCCCATGACGGACCGTCCATAACGTATATAGAGAGATGTGGCCTATACACAGGAACCGCCTCCCGGGGACTGGGATGGTGTTTGTACACTGACAGCTAAGTAATGTACAGGAAGACCTTCTCTTGCTTCTGGTTTCCAGTTACTAGTATCAAACATTTTTCTTTACATCCTTTATCTTGATCCTGCCGTCTACCAGCAACTCTTTTTCAACTTTTGATAGTTTTTTTACCTTTGCTTCTATCTTCAACGCCAAACTCTTGTTTCCAATCTTCTTTTTCATGACCAGTTTTAAAGTGGCTTTTCCTCTTAAATATTTTGATCCTTTCTTGTTACTGCTTTTATGTTCTTCAAATCTTCTTCCTACATCAGTTGTTATGCCTGTATATAGTCGTCCATGTTTACATCTTATCAAATACAAAAACCAATTATTCACTTTATTGTTGCTCACAGCAAGTCCGGCCTATCATCACTGCAGGTTTAGCCGACTGTTAGTTCGGCAGTTAATCATGTTTAAAATGCACAAAAACCCTTCCATAATTTTTACTGTCCTTCTTAACACGATGATACTGCTTTTTTATTTCAGGGCGATCTAGAAAGCGCAGTACGGTTTTCTTCAACTGTCCGCTACCTTTTCCGGGAATGATTTCCACGAGGGCTATCCTTTTTTTATTGGCCTCCTCGATTATTCGACTGAGTTCTTTCTCAATCAAATTTCCATTTTTGCATATTTCATGCAGGTCCAGTTTCAGTTTTGCCATAAGATGTCTAATCAATAATACCTTCTTTGAATCATCTTTCTTTTCTCTTTAAGGTATCCGTTATTAAAATCAGCAACTATATTGAAGCATAGTTCACGTAACTGTCCTTCACTTCCGGTATATAAAAAACTATTATGAAAACTCTTAATCTTGGCGGTGTTTATTGCTATACCGACTAATTCTGCCGATAATTCTTCCAATTGTTTTATCACAATCGGTTGAGCTTTGATTCTTGGTATTATTGTATCTAATTCTTCAATTGCCCTGGTTATTAAAGAACTATCAAACCTGTCAATAATAGTTACGGAAAGCACATAACCGCCCTTAGCACTGCCATCGTCCGTAAGTTTTTTTACCACAACATCAATTGCACAGTCAAGCTGAGAATAGGTTACTAT
>Ga0208639_1002391_pt1 | contig 11048 bp, 8 predicted proteins | sample ETNtaG_33_FD_185772 | JGI IMG/M metagenome (GOLD analysis project Ga0208639, IMG submission 185772) | Marine microbial and viral communities from oxygen minimum zone, Eastern Pacific Ocean - ETNP201310SV76 (SPAdes) (version 2) | ecosystem: Environmental > Aquatic > Marine > Oceanic ...
ATTTGAATATGTCATTTCAAAAAAATTTTTTAAAGGGGAAGAATTTTCTATCACTGGAGTTTGTGATAGAGATAATAACCTTTCAGCGTACTTAACAATAAAAAAATTATTGACTTGTGAAAAAGGCAATACTTGGGTTGCTAGAAAAATTTCTTTACCAAAATTAGAAAATGAATTTAAAAAAATATTGAAGGAAATAAATTGGGTCGGACCAATAGAATTTGAATTTATTAGAGATAGTTTCGATGAAGAATTTAAATTGATTGAAATCAATTGTCGTTTTCCTGCATGGATAAGCTATTCAAAAGATGTTGGATATAATTTACCAATAATTTGCACAGATTTAGCATTGTCAAAAAAAATTAATGATTTTTATGAACGTAAAGATTTGATTTTTATGAGAAATTGCTTGGAATTAGATACGGATATGATTAAATTTGGAAAGTTTTTAAAACAACAAAGCTTGTAAAATGAAAAAAAGAAAATATGAAGCACCTAATATTGAATTAATTCAGATTAGCACAATAGGCAAACACAGTATATTAAATATGGAAACTTCCTCGGTTTTCGAAGAAGTTGATGATATTGAAAAACTTTTAAATAAATATGACTCACCTTTATTTCTACTTTCAGAAAAAAAATTAAGAAGTAAATACAATGAATTTAAAGATGCTTTTACAGAAGAAGGCATTGAAACAATTATTGGATATTCATATAAAACAAATTATTTACCTGCGCTTTGTTCAATTTTAAAACAAGAAGGAGCTTGGGCTGAAGTAGTGGCTGATATGGAATATAAATTAGCAAGATCGTTAAATATTCCTGGTTCTAGAATTATATTTAATGGATGTTATAAAACTGAAACTGAATTAAATAAAGCAGTTAGCGAAGATGCTTTAATAAATATAGATAGCTTTAATGAGTTAGAATTATTAGATAGGGTTGCTGGAAGTTTAGGCAAAAAAGCAAGAACAGGTATAAGAATTAATTTCGTGATGGGGAATATGCCTTGGACAAAATTTGGATTTAATTATGAATCTGGAGAGGCAAAAGAAGCTTTAGAAAAAATATCAAAGAAAAAAAATATTAAATTTGAGGCAATTCATAATCATTCAGGTACATTTAACGTTGATCCAAAAATGTATTCAAAATCTACAAGAATAATTATTGAACTTGCTGAATATGCAAAAAAATTAGGATTAAATACAAAAATCATAGACGTAGGTGGTGGATTTCCTTCATCAAATAAACTTAAGCCTCAATATGATATTCCAGGAGGAAGCAAATATAATGAAAACACATTACAACAGTTTTCTAGTGCGATTATGAATCACCTAAAAAAGGCTAAACATCTATTTAATAAAGGAAAACCGATTTTAATTTTAGAACCAGGTAGAGCAATTGTAGATGAGGCAATGCAACTTATATCAAAAGTGGTATCAAAAAAAAAAGATGCTAATGGCAACGATAGCATTGTGATGGATGCTGGGGTAAATATTTTGCCTACAGCATACTGGTACGATTTTGAACCAAAACTAGCAAACAAATTGAACGGCTCAAATAATAATTTAAATGGCAAAACTAAAAAAAATGGTAGTAATTATAATGGACCTGTGAAAATGTATGGACCATTATGCATGCAAATTGATTCAATTAATGAGTCTGTCAATTTGCCTTCTGTAGAATTAGGGGATGTTATAGTTTTTTCAAATGTAGGCGCTTATAATTTAACTCAATCTATGCAATTTATTCAAACAAGACCAGCAGTTGTACTTCTTGGGTCAAATGGCGTTGAACTTATAAGAAGGAAAGAAACATGGAGGGATATTTTTAAATTAGACACACTTCCTAAAAGGTTAGTTAAGTCTAATGGTGCATATTAAAAATTGGCACCATGCAGTCATTACAGGAATCGCTCAAATAGCATTTTCAGAAAAAATATTATCAGGATATTTAATTTTTTTTTCTATTTTAGTAATTAGTCCATTAAGCGCTTTAGGATGCTTAGTTGGAAGCATTTTTGGTAATATTATATTTCAATTTTTAAAGAATGATTTAAATGACCATTTATTTTATAAAGGCTTTTATGGATACGCACCAGGTATTTTAGGAATTATAATTGGTGGATATTTAGGAGCTGATAAATTTTATATAATTATTTTCCTTGTAGGTATAGTTTTTTGTTCTTTTTTTGATTTTTTTTTAAAAAAAATTTTTCTAAAGTTTCAACTACCTTCTCTTGCCACTTCAACAATCATATCCGCATGGATAATTTATTTTATTCTTAAAAAAAATGGTATGGATTTTTGGGTTTTTTTATTTGTTTTTCCATTTGACGATATTAGTAGATACTTGTGTATTTTTGGTGTTTTTTTATCTTTGTTTATTACAAATCCAAGAGCAACAGTTTTAACAGTTTTTTTTGCACTACTATCAATTTATTTTTCAAAAATATTTATGAACTTATCGCTAAATGAATCTTCTGGATTGTGGGCATTTACTGTCTCAACAACAACTTTTATTTCATCAATTTTTTTTCTACAATTTGGAATATTTGGAACTTTAATAATTTTTCTCACAGTTATTTTAAGTTCAACCATATGGTTTTTTTGGATTACTTTAAATTTTTGGGAATTATTGCCAGCACTTATTGCGCCATTTACTTTATCCATTCTAGTAGTTTCAGTAATCATGAATAAAATATTTGGACCAATTATTTATCAATCAAATATTTGGAATGTAGTAGAAAAAATTAAAAAGATTAAAAAAAATATATGCGTTTTAACCGGCGCGGGAACCAGTACTCCTTCTGGTATACCAGATTATGTTTCTGGTGAATGGATAAATAAATCAAAAAATATATCAGATTATGATTTTGAAAATTTCTTAAAAAAAAAAACATCCAGAAAAGCATACTGGGAAGTTTGTTATAAATTTTTTAAAATTTCTAATAATGCAAAACCAAATATCATTCATAAAGTTCTTTCAAAATTAGAAAAGAAAAAAGTTGTAAATTCAATAATTACTCAAAACGTTGATGGATTACATCAATTATCAGGATCAAAAAATGTTATTGAATTACATGGAAATATTTCAAGCTCTTCATGTCTTCAATGTAATAAAAATTTTACTTGGTCTAAAATAAATAAGTTATGGAGAAAAAAAGATATTTTATGCGATTGTAATAGCTTTGTTAAACCTTCCGTAATAGCGATGAAACAAGATTTAAATCCAATTGTTTGGAAAAAAGCTAGAAATTCTATTATGAATTCGAAATTATTATTGATACTTGGTACACAGCTTGCGATTTCATCGGCTATAACACTGGTTAATGAAGCAAGAAAAAGAGGAAATCAAGTAATTGTTATAAATAATAGCTCTATTGCTATACCGTTAAAAAAAAATGAGATTGTTTTGTATTATCCTATTGAAAAATTTTTTAAAATATTGTCAGTAATCAAATTTTTATAAAGTTAAAAAGTTTAAATATAATTTTAAAAATGCAAATTAAAAAAGTGGTTGTTATTGGATCAGGAACGATGGGAAGTGGAATAGCTGCCCAATTATGTAATGCCGATATTCCTGTAACTTTATTAGACTTAAAAACAGAAATTAGTGAAAAAGCTAAAGACAGAATTTATAAGTCAAAACCACCCTTGTTAATTGATAAATCAAAAATTAATAATATTAACGCTGGTAATATTTATGATGATTTCAATGTAGTTAAAGAGGCAGATTGGATTGTAGAAGCTGTAGTTGAAAGAATTGACATTAAACACAATATTTATGAAAAAATATTTAATAATAGAAAAGCAGGATCAATAGTTTCATCAAATACTTCATCGATTCCTATAAAAATTTTATCTCAAAATTTATCAGATGAAAAAAAAAAAGATTTTTGCATAACACATTTTTTTAACCCAGTTAGATATATGGGTCTTTTAGAAATAGTAAAAAATGAAAATAATGATTTAAAAAAAATTAATCATTTAAAAAAATTTTGCGAAGATCAATTAGGAAAAGGTGCAATTATTTGTAATGATACACCTGGATTCTTAGGTAATAGAGTAGGAGTTTATTCAATGCAAGTTGCTATGACCGAAGCTTTAAGAATGAAATTGTCAATAGAGGAAGCAGATACAGTTTTTGGAAGACCTATGGGAATTCCAAAAACAGGTGTATTCGGTTTATATGATTTAATTGGAATAGATTTAATGGTTGATGTATTAAAAAGTTTTATAAAAGAGTTACCCAAAACAGATGAATTTCAAATTGTTGCTAAAGAAATACCTTTAGTAAAAAAATTAATAGAAACGGGCTACACAGGAAGAAAAGGCAAAGGTGGATTTTATAGGATCAACAAAACAGATAACAAAAAAATTCTTGAAGCAATTAATTTAGAGACTGGAGAATATTCACCATCAAAAAAAGTTAATTTGAAATCTGAGAAAGTAGATTTAAAAAGTTTAATTAGTAGACAAGATAAATATGGACAATATGCATGGTCAGTAATTTCTAAAATAATTAAATATGCATCTTCATTAGTTCCAGGAATAACAGATAGATTTAATGATATTGATGAAGCGATGAGACTTGGTTTTAACTGGGTCAAGGGTCCATTTGAAATGCTAAGTGAAATAGGTGTAGAAAATTTTTTTAGTAAAATTGACAGTTTTGAAAATAATAAATTTTTAGAAAATTTATCAAAAACAAAAGATGAAAATTTTTATGGTCAAAGACAGCTTTATACAGATATTGAAACTTTGGGAAAAATAAAACCTAAAGCAATCAAACTAGATAAAAATGATTCAGCAGAAATTTATAGATTTAAGGATTTTAATATTGTCGAATTTACAACTAAGGCAAATACTTTAGATTATAATTCAATGGATTGCTTGAAGAAAGCAACCGATAAACCTTTAATAATAATAAATGAAAGTATGCAATTTTCTGCCGGTGTAAATTTAGCTTATACCATGAACTTTGCAGACAAAGGTGATTTTAAATCAATAGAAAAATTTCTAAAACATTTTCAAGAAACTTGTAAACACCTAAAATATTCAGCGCATCCAGTAGTTTCTGCTCCTTCAGGACTTATTCTTGGTGGAGGCTTTGAAGTTTTAGTACATAGTAATTTTGTTGTATCACACACCAACATTGTTATTGGACTAGTTGAAACAATTGTAGGTCTTATTCCAGCTGGAGGAGGATGTAAAGAAATGTTGTGGAGATGGTCACAGACTGAAGAAGCTAAAAAAGATCCAAATTTTGCCCCATTAAAAGTTTTTAACATTATTGGTTATGCTAAAACTACTACATCTCCAACTGAAGCAGAACCACTAAAATACTTAAGACCAGAGGACAAAAAAATAATGAACAGAAATAGTTTATTATCAATTTCAAGAAATATATTAGAAAATAATAGAAATTTTAAACCACCCAAAGAATGCAAATTCAATCTTCCAGGAAAAGTAGTTAAAGAAAAAATGATTAAAGTATTAGAAAAACTTTATAACGATAAAGCAATATTAGATCATGGTGTGGAAGTTGGAAAAGAATTAGCAAATGTTTTGAGCGGAGGAGATACAGACATAGATAAAGAGATTAATGAAGATCAATTATTTAAATTGGAACTAGATTCATTTATGAAATTAATGGAGACAAAAAAAACTCAAGAAAGAATTAAACATACATTAAAAACAGGCAAACCTTTGATTAACTAATAAATTATCAAATAATAGCATTTAAAGTTAAAAAAAGTTATTATTGTTAAAAATTTTTAAGTTTTATAAATGAAAAAAGAAAAGAATAACAATCCTATTCAACCAGTAATGGGGACTAAAGTTCCAAGATTTGCTGGTGCCAACACATTTGCTCGACTTCCAGAATTAAGAGATGTTGAAAGTTGTGATCTTGCAATTGTAGGAATTCCTTTTGATGCGGGCACAAGTTATAGACCTGGAGCGAGATTTGGCCCTCAAAGTATTAGACAAGCTTCAAGACATTTAAGAACAAATTACCATCCAAGCTATGATGTAGAACCTTTCAAAGTTCAACAAGTTGCTGACGCTGGTGATATAACTTGCAACCCTTTTAATATTAATGAAGCAATAAAACAAATTGAAGAAGCTGCATTAAACCTATTAAATAAAACTGGAGGAATTATAAGCATGGGGGGAGACCATACTATTGCTTTTCCTTTGCTAAGAGCTATGAATAATATTAATAATGGGCCAGTAGCACTAGTACATTTTGATGCTCATTTAGATACTTGGGATACTTATTTTGGAGCTCCATATACTCATGGAACTCCTTTTAGGAGGGCAAGAGAAGAAAGCTTATTTTTGGACGATGCATCAATGCATGTAGGAATTAGAGGCCCTCTTTATAGTAGGGAGGATTTAAAAGATGATGCAAGCTTCGGATTCAAGATAATCCATTGTGATGAATTTCAAACACAAGGAATTGATAAAATAATTGAAAGAATAAGAAAAAGAGTAGGTGATAATCCTCTATATTTATCAATTGATATTGATGTATTGGATCCAGCTTATGCACCTGGCACTGGAACACCAGAGATTGCAGGGATGACCACAAGAGAAATTGTTAATGTTATTAGAGGTCTTTCAGGAATGAATTTAATTTCCGCAGATGTTGTTGAAGTTTCACCAGCTTATGATCATGCCGAGGTTACTTCATTAGCCGCAGCAACAATAATTTATGAATTAATAAATTTATTTGCAAAAAAATAACTTTGGGATAGATTTCCGTGATGTTAGATAAAAAGAATTTTTATATTGATGGAAAATGGGTTTCTCCAATAGAACCAAGAAATTATACAGTTATAGATCCATCAAACGAAGATCCATGTGCCGAGATATCTCTTGGAGGAAAAAAAGATATTGATAAAGCTGTTAGTGCCGCAAAAAAAGCTTTTGAAACCTGGGCATTTACCACAAAAGATGAAAGATTAGAATTGTTAGAAAAATTATATACTATTTACAAAAAGAGATGGGCAGAGATGGCCAAACTTATATCTCTTGAAATGGGAGCTCCAATTAAATTTTCAACAGAAATGCAAGCAGCTGCAGGAGCTAGTCATATCAAGTCTTTTAAAAAAATATTAAAGGACTTTAAATTTGAAAGAGTCCTAGGAGAAGAGAAAAACAACCAGAAATTATTATATGAGCCAAAAGGTGTTTGTGCATTAATTACACCTTGGAATTGGCCAATAAACCAAGTTAACTTAAAGGTAATTCCCGCGCTAGCAACAGCATGTACTATAGTTTTAAAACCTTCTGAAATAGCACCATTGTCATCGATGTTGCTAGCAGAAATGATCGATGAAGTAAAATTTCCAGCTGGAGTTTTTAATTTAGTGAATGGAGATGGATCTGTAACTGGCGATTTTTTAACAAGTCATCCTGACATTAATATGATTTCATTTACAGGCTCAACTAGAGCAGGTGCATTAATATCTCAAAATGCAGCTAAAGATTTTAAAAGAATAAGCTTAGAATTAGGTGGAAAAGGTGCAAATATAATTTTTAAAGATGCTGATCCTGAGGCAGTAGCAAGAGGTGTTCAAAGATGTTTTAGGAACTCAGGTCAATCATGTAATGCGCCCACAAGGATGCTTGTCGAAAAATCAATTTATAATGAAACTGTTGAAAAAGTTAAAGAATTAGCAAATAACACAAAAGTAGACGTACCAGAAAAAGAAGGAGATCATATAGGGCCTGTAGTTTCAGAAGTACAATTTAATAAAATACAAGCCCTGATTCAAAAAGGAATTGACGAAGGAGCAAAATTAGTAGTAGGTGGAACAGGTAAACCAAAAGGTTTAGAAAAAGGATATTACGTAAAACCAACTGTTTTTGCGGATGTAAATAATCAAATGGAGATAGCAAGAACTGAAATTTTTGGTCCAGTATTATCTATAATGTCTTTTGAAAACGAAAAAGAGGCAATATCAATAGCCAATGATACTCCTTATGGCTTAACGAATTATATTCAAACTCAAGACAAGGAAAAAGCAAAAAGGGTTGCAAGAAAACTCAGATCCGGAATGGTCGATGTGAATGGAATAGGTATAGCAGAAGATTCTCCATTTGGCGGCTACAAACATTCAGGAATTGGAAGAGAAGCAGGCATTGAAGGATTAACAGAGTTTTTAGAAGTTAAAACTGTTGGTGGTTGGAATTAAAAAGTTAAAGAAATATTTTCTTTTTCTAAGTTTTCAATAACAAGATTATTTCCAGAACCCTTTCTATCAACAACTAAAAAATTCATATCTTCGGTTGAAATTAAAGGGAAGTGCCATGTACCAGCTTTATAATTTATTCCTAGACCTGGAGAAATAATAAATGATTCAATTTTATTTAGATCAAGTTTTTCTCCCTCAGGAGCAACTAAACACAAAAAAGTTGTTTCTTTCATAGGGATAAATGCTTGACTTCCAAGCGGATGTTTTTCCATCATGTCTATTTTCATAGGAAATGTTCTCTTAAGCGCAGAAAATATACTTATTGTTGTTTCTCCATATTGATTTTTTGTATCTAAATTTGCAATTCCATCAAATCTTTGAGCATAGCCATTATTTATTTCAATTGGTTTAATATGTTCTGTAGTAATGACTTCTCCAAATTTTAAAAAATTAGACTTATTTACAAGTATTGGATTTATAACTTTTTCCATTAAACGATTTTTCCAAAAACTCTAATTCTTGAAATCCCTCCATCTGGGAAAATGTTAAGTTTTATGTAATTTATTTTTTTATTTTTCATCAGTTTAGTTTTAAAGTTATGTTTTTTATGTGCACGAAGTTTTACTTTGTTAAGAAGTAAATTCCATTTTTTTGATTTTTTTACAATATTTTTTTCTGAAATTTTATAGTTTATAAAAGCAGCTTGTAGAGAACATCTATCTGGATAGTTTCCTTTAAAATGATGTGTATCAATTTGAATATTGTTGACTTTACCTGCTTCAGCACATTTAATTATAATCCAATCAAAATTTTTACCTCTACTTCTTCTTGTTTCCCATCCATCTCCCATATTTTTTCCTGTTCCTGGTGCGAGAATATTTTCTGCCCTACCAAAGTGTTCGTTATTACAGGCAATTGGCACCGCTCCATTTAGAACAGATGTAAGGTTCAATATTTTTTTTCCAAACTTTTTTATAATTTTTATTGATCCATAAATTCTTATTCTTGCAACACCACCATCTGGAAAAATATTTAGTTTAACATGAGTAAAAAGAAATTTACTTTTTACTTTAAAAAAATGGTGACTATTTGCTTTAGTATGACTTTTTTTTATTATTGTTGTCCATTTAGTTTTTTTATCAGGTATTTTTTTTTTACTTAAACAAGCTTGTAATGAAATTTTATTAGGATGATTTCCTGAAAAATAAGATGTATCAATATCAACTTTATTTATTACACCTGTTTTGCCGAGTTTTAAAATTATATAATCATGCCCTTTGGTTCTTTTTCTTCTAGTTTCCCAACCATCCATCCATTTACCATGTTTATCGAAAACACCTTCTTTAAACACAGGTGGCCACGGACTAATAATTCTTTTTGCAGATGCAAAAAAATCATCAGTTTTGTAAACAATTTTGGAACCTAATCTAGATTGGGCAAGATCAATTAACCCGTTTAAAAAAATAAGATTCTCTTTAACCATAAAAAATTTATATATTTTGGTAATTTCTTATCCAGTGTTTAGCGATGTCAATTCTTTTACATATCCATACATCTTCAAAGCTTAATACATAGTCTAAGAATTTTTTTAATGATCGTATTCTTCCTGGTCGTCCTATTAATCTGCAATGCAATCCAACAGACATCATTTTAGGATTTGTTTTTCCTTCTTCATATAATGTGTCAAAACTATCTTTTAAATATGTAAAAAACTGATCACCACTGTTAAATCCTTGATTAGTAACAAATCTCATATCATTGTTATCAAGTGTATAAGGAATAATTAGTTGTTTTTTATTTTTTTTGTACTCCCAATAAGGCAAATCATCACTATAAGAGTCGCTACCATACAAAAAACCACCATCTTCGAACACCAGATCCTTTGTATTTGGGCTACATCTTCCAGTATACCAACCCAAAGGTCTTTCACCAAAAATTTTTTTTATAGTTTTAATTGCTAATTTCATATGTTTTTTTTCAATTGATTTCTTAACATATTGATAATCTATCCATCTCCATCCATGACAAGCTAATTCATAATTTCCAGATTTAATTGCATTACAAATATCAGGATTTCTTTCCAAAGCCATTGCAACACCAAAAATAGTTACTGAAATATTTTTTTCTTTAAATAAATTATGCAATCTCCAAAAACCTCTTCTAGATCCATATTCATATAAAGATTCCATATTTATATGACGATTATTAAATGGTTGGGCACCAATAATTTCTGATAAAAATATTTCAGAATGTTTATCGCCATGCAAAACATTATTTTCAGCGCCTTCTTCATAGTTGAGTACAATTTGTAATGCTAATCTAGAGTTATTTGGCCAATTGATTTTAGGATCTTTTGATCCATATCCTATCATATTTCTTGGATATTTCTTTGACATCATTAACTATAAAATAAATTTATTCTCTTAACAATTTTTAATTATGAACAGATTGATTATTTATACCTTCAAGAAGTTTCAAACATTTTTTTAATTCATCTAGTTCAATAAATTCATCAACTTTATGAGCTTGTTCTATAGATCCTGGGCCACATACAACGGTACTGATTCCAATTTCTTGAAATAATCCCGCTTCAGTTCCAAATGACACCACTCCTCTAGAGTTATCTCCGGTTAAACTTGATATCAGTTCGCAAGCTTGAGAGTTTCCTTCTTTATCAAAACCAATAATCTCACCAATAATTTCTTTTTTAATAAATGATTTTGGATATATTTTAACCATTTCTGGCATAAGAGTTTCTTTTGCAAATTTATCTATTTCTGAATTAACAAACACACCATCTTCTTTAACAACTGGTCTTAAATCCCATTCAACATTACATTTG
>Ga0208639_1002396_pt1 | contig 11034 bp, 9 predicted proteins | sample ETNtaG_33_FD_185772 | JGI IMG/M metagenome (GOLD analysis project Ga0208639, IMG submission 185772) | Marine microbial and viral communities from oxygen minimum zone, Eastern Pacific Ocean - ETNP201310SV76 (SPAdes) (version 2) | ecosystem: Environmental > Aquatic > Marine > Oceanic ...
CCCCCCCGGTTGGCATAGCATCTGTTGGGCCTCCGGGCCCTACAGAGACTTGATCCCTTAACGCCTGTCTTATTTCATCGCTTCACTAAATGCGTTTTCGAACCCGCGGATGGAGCCTTCCAAAACTTTGTCAGGGACGCAGTAGGATATTCTGAAATATCCGGGCGAGCCAAATCCGCGTCCTGGGACCACGAGAACTTTCTTTTCCGCCAATTTTTGCACAAACGCGACTTCATCTTCGATGGGCGATTTGGGGAACAAATAAAACGCTCCCTGTGGTTTCACTACGGAATATCCGATGCGAGTGAGTTCGCCATAAAGGAAATCGCGTTTTTTGCGGTACATCTCCGCATCCACTGAAACATCCTGCACATTTCTCACCGCCCTCTGGATCAGTGCCGGGGCGTTGACGAATCCAAGCACCCGATTACAAAAGATGAGGCCGGACATCAGGCTCTCGGCATCGGCACATTTCGGGTGAACCGCCACATAACCTATTCGTTCTCCGGGTAAGGCCAGGTCCTTGGAGTGGGAAGTGATGTAAATGCTGTTTTCATACAACTCCATAATGTTGGGTGTTTCCACTTCATCGAAAACAATTTTCTTATAGGGGTCGTCGGAGATGAGGTATACCGGATTCCCCGTATCGCTCGTATGTTGCCTGAGAACCTCTGCCAGTTCTGTCAGCATGGCTCTGGAATAGACCACGCCTGTCGGGTTGTTGGGGGAGTTGATGATGACGGCTTTGGTTTTTGGTGAAAGTGCTTTGCGAAGCTCGTCAAAATTGAGACTGAAATCTTCGTGCGTTGGTACGATGACGGTTTTCCCGCCGTGGTTGTCGGAATAAAACAGGTATTCGACAAAAAACGGGGAAAACGCGATGACCTCTTCATCGGGGTCCAGCAATGCTTTTAAAGTGATGTTTAATCCACCCGCCGCGCCGCATACCATGACAACATGATCGGCGGATAATTTCACGCCGGACTCTGCGGATAACGACCCGGCAACCGCCTCGCGCACATCGGTCAGTCCTGCATTGGGCATGTAGCGGTGTAGTCCGGGGGTGGTGTTGCTGGCGGCGGAGACAATGGCTTGCCGGACTTCTTCTGGCGGTTCCACCACCGGGTTGCCCAGCGACAGGTCAAACACATTATCCGCGCCGTGTTCCTGCTTCATGCGCAGGCCTTCCTCAAACATTTTCCTGATCCAGGATGACTTTTCAAGCTTTTCGCTGACTTGACGCGAAATCGGCATTTCCACCTCAAATTTTAGAGTTTCAAAGGGGGTTCTATAGCTCAAAGACTACTACAGAAAGTTCGCTGGCCCTTATTAAAGGGCCGCTCATGACCAAAAGCAATTTCTAAATGTGTTTTTGAAAATTTACAAATACCATAAAGCCCAGGCAGGCGCAACTGACTTGAGTATCGATCCCGTTTCTAATATGCTTGGTAGGTCGCTGAAAAAGTCGAATTGATTAGGTTTCCTGGGTGCCGTGTTGAGCTTGTCGCCTGTGCCGCGTTAAGCGGTAAAGCATGCACCGTTCGACAGGCTCAAGGCGACATTTCTGGATACTTTATCACGCAAAGGATGTGATCATGTCACCCATCATTCGTTTCAAAGATGTTTGCAAGTATTACCGTGCGGGTAACTCGCAGGTGACAGCTCTGTCCAATGTCAGTTTGGAAATTCAACAGGGAGATTTCGTCTCGGTCATGGGGCCAAGCGGTGGCGGGAAAACCACTTTCCTCAATTGTCTGGGTGGACTCGACTCGCCGGACAGTGGAGAAATTTATCTTAAAGACCGGTTGATGAACAGGATGAATGATGGCGAACTCACGGAACTGAGACGCAGGGAGATTGGGTTCATTTTTCAGTTCTTCAACCTCATGCCCACACTCACCGTTCGCGAGAATGTGGAACTGCCTCTTTTATTGAATCACTCGGCCAAAGTTAAGAGCAAGCAGGTACACACGCTTTTGGATTATGTCGGACTCCTCCACCGGGCCAGATCGTTTCCGGCGGAGCTGTCAGGTGGCGAGATGCAGAGAGTGGCGATAGCTCGTGCTCTGGTGCATCGTCCCTCGATTCTCCTGGCCGATGAGCCAACGGGTAATCTTGATTCTGAGAATGGAATAAAAATACTCGAATTGATGAAAAAGGCTTCGGTCGATTTTGATACCACTGTGGTCATGGCAACGCACAACGCGCAAATCGCCAACTACGGAAACTGTCACTACGAAATCCGCGATGGCCAGGCTACGTCCGCAGGATAAGGTAGAGGGTAGTTTGTAATAATACTCCCTCTCCCCTTGAGGGGGAGGGTTGGGGTGAGGGGGAGTGATATTGTCACTAGGCTAATAGGTTGAAAATTTTAATCAATGAACTTTCTTTTTTATTTTAGAGATCTTTTTTTCTCGCTTATCTTACGACCTGTTTTGCGTGATCCGTTTCGCATGATCATTACGATTACGGGTGTCGCCATCGGTGTCGCGGTATTTCTGAGTATTCAGCTGGCCAACAGGCAAACGCTCCGTTCATTCGAGGAAAGCGTGAACCTGGTCCTCGGTCGCGCCGATGCTGTCATTCATGCGGAGGGTATGACTTTCGATGAAAAACTCTTCGGAAAACTTTTACGCGTTCGCAAATGGGTCAAGGCCTATCCGGTTATTGAGGGATACGGAATCGAAGCGAAGTCGGGCGAGGTAGTGGAGATACTTGGCACCGACCTCTTGCAGGACAGCGGCATCCGTGACTTTTCGTTGAAGACGGTGGAAAAAGACCTTAAGGGCCTGCTACCGATCATTATGGACCCAAGGGGAATTGTTTTGCCGGAACAGTTTATTCCCGGAACAAATTATCAACCGGGGGACAGCATTACTTTTCTCATTAATGGTGTGGAAAAAACGTTTAACGTGAACGCTGTGCTGGAGAATAAAGGCTTGGCTCGCACGCTCAACGGGAACTTCGCGCTCATGGATATTGCGGCGGCGCAGTGGGCATTTAGCAGGGTCGGCAAGCTTGATCGTATCGATGTTGAATTTTTGCGGGAAGGGAGTTTCGAGTCGATGCGCGAAAAAGTTTCAGCAGTGCTTCCCGGTTTTCTGCGCATGGATCGTCCGGAAAGAAAGAACAGTCAGGTTGAGAAAATGTTGCGGGCGTTTCAGTACAACCTGACCGCGCTCAGTTTTGTTGCCCTCATAGTGGCCTTGTATCTTATTTATAATATGATCGCGTTGTCGGTGGTCCGCAGACGAGTGGAGATAGGGACGTTGCGCGCTATCGGGGCGACACCGCTACTCATTGCGAGTATTTTTTTTATCGAGGCCGGGATCATTGGCACTGTGGGTTCGGTTCTGGGTATCTGGTTGGGTAAACATTTTGCGCAGTTTTCACTCAACGTAGTATCCATCACAGTCAATAACCTGTACGCGCCGAGTTATGTGACGGAAGTGGAGTTTTACTGGAGCCAGTCCCTGCCTTATCTTTTGTTGGGGATAGGGTTGTCCTTTGTGTCTGCTCTCATACCGGCTATTGACGCGGCCAGGACTCCGCCCACAACGGTGATGCGGCGCGGCAGTTACGACCTCAAGGTTTTTTGTGGGGACCGCAGGTTGACCTTCGCGGCTCTGGTGGTTTTCACAATGGCGGGAGTTTCCAGTCTACTGCCATCTATTGGCGGGTTCCCCTATTTCGGATTCCTGGCAGTATTTCTTGTCATCATGGGTATGTCCCTGCTTGCGCCATCGGCGTTGTTGACCGGACGTTATTTACTGAGTGGTGTTTGCAGGAAACTTTTCGGCGGGGAGGGGCTTCTCGCGAGTATGAACCTGTCGCAGAATGTGGGTCGCAACTCGCTCGCTGTTTCATCGCTCGCTATCGCGTTCATGATGATTATCAGCATGTCGATCATGGTGCACAGTTTCCGCCAGACGGTGATTGTGTGGATAGGGCAAACATTGAAAGCCGATCTTTTTGTAAGAGTCGCTGGCGGAAGGGATATTGATTACCAGTACACCCTGCCTGCAGATCGGGTGGCACAGCTTCGAAAAATTTCCGGGGTGGCGGCAGTGGATCTATTCCGTGCGCAGGATATCAGTTATAACGATAAGCCCGCTGTGTTGGGTTCGGGCGATTTCAACGCATTATCCCGCTATGGCAATCTGGTGATTAAATCTGGCCCGAGCGCACAGGAACTGTCCGTGTGGATGGTGGGAAAGGACCGTGCGATTGTTTCGGAATCGTTCGCGCTAAAACATGAGGTGGGAGTAGGCGATTCGCTATATCTGGAGACTCCCGGCGGATCGCTTGAACTCAATATTGCCGCTGTGTATTTCGATTACTCAAGAGAACGCGGTTACATTATTATCGATCGGTCTACATTTGTTAAATACTATGGCGATCCTGATATCAACAGTTTCGTCCTCTACCTTTCAGATAAGCGCGAATTGGAAAACGTGCGTCAGGAAATTTTGCAGACTCTTGGCGCGGATTACAAACTGGTCATAAGGTCCAATCCTGAGCTCAAAAAAAATGTGCTTGAGATTTTTGATAAAACCTTTGCCATCACTTATTCATTGGAGATTATCGCCGGCGCTGTGGCGTTACTGGGCTTATTCAATACCCTGATCTCACTTATTCTGGAAAGAAAACGAGAGATAGGAATTCTCCGTTTCATTGGCGGGTTTCGTGAGCAGGTGAAACGTATGGTTCTTGTTGAGGCGGGAATATTGGGGATCATAGGGTCAATGATGGGGGTGGTCGCTGGGGGAATCGTGTCCTTGATCCTGATTTTCGTGATTAACAAACAGTCTTTTGGCTGGACGATTCAAGTTCACTATCCATACATATTTATCCTGTTTTCCTTAGTAGTTTTTTGGCTGGTTTCCCTTGTTGCCGGAGTTTATCCCGCCCGCCTGGCGGTGAATCTAAACCCCAAAGAAGCTGTTCGGGCCGAATAACAAGATTTTTCAGGAAACTGCAATTGCAAAGAATTTCCCGTATTTATCAGATAGCCTGGATCCCCTTTCCTCCATTCATACTCCTGTATCAAATACCCTTGCCAATCGGCAAATATTTGATTGGAGGGTGGCTATTATGGTAGCCTTGCCCGATCGATTCCATAATTATCGAGTCTTGAACCGATATTTGTTTGAGTGCCTGAATTCTTGAGGAGGCTATTCCCCTGATGGCAAGCATGGATTTAAATGAAGCGCGTAGCTACGTCAATTATCTGCTGACTCTTGGTATTCGCCGCGAGGAGGCTTTCGGTGCGCTGGCATTTACCTTCATCAAGGAACATGATATGGAGGCATTGGGTCTGTTGCCTGAAGAGCAGTTCAATCTGCTGATGTCGATTGTCCAGGCCTTCGCCCCCGAACCCAAACGCTATACGCAGAAACTGGAACTGTTAAAGAGGGCGAAAGAGTTGCAGGCCCGGACCAGTTACTCCAATCCAGAACTGTTGCGTCAGTTGGATTATGATATCCGTAAAACCCAGGCGGAACTGGATATTTACAACGATGCCATGCGCCCGGTAGGGCAACCGCTGGACAAGCAACTGCTCATCGTGCAGTCGGATGTTCCTGACTACTCTCTTGATATAGCGCAGAAAAGGGCCGGGACTTATTACCAGGAAAAATATCATCTGACAAAAGAAGCCAAAGCTGGTCAGCACTTCAGCGGAGGGCCGCGCAAATTTGAGCCGGATAATGAGGACGTTCACCGTGAATTTCCCGGTGCCTGCGGACCTTTTATGAATTCGCGCGCCAACGCGTTTCACCTGATGCTTCCTTTTGACCTGAAAATAACGCGCAAGCCTGAAGATCCACTGGAAGCCGGGGTGCGTGTGTTTTATTGCAAGGAAGGGTACTCGTTTCCATTGGCTTATGATATGGATAAGCTAGTGAGTTATAACGATGGTCAGGTATTGCCCCTTGATCTTGAAGACCCGAACCTTTTGTTTGTTTCCGCATCGCGGGTTAAGGAACCAGAATTCAAATACCAGATCGGCGATCCCTCTCCTGAAAATCCGCCTGAGTTCAGTTACCCGCGAGCTATCATAGAACGAATGGGAAGCCTGGGAACCTTTCTGCAAATGGTCAGTAACTTTAAAGTGTGGTTCGACGCTTCACGGGTTTCAGTGTTAATTCAAGGTGCGCCCGACTTGCACGAGTACGGTTTGCAGGGCGGAACAGGTTTGATGACTCGCACGCACGCGTCAGACAAGATACCGGCGTACGCGGAATCGACCAAAGAACCCTGGCAGGAGGGGATGAGTTTTAACTTCGTCAACCTGCACCTCCAACTCAGTCCCGGAGCGGACAGCGCTTTCGTTCCGTTTAACACGCCAATTTTTTCTGTGCATCCTGTGCTCAACCGGCAGTGCTTCCAGGTCATCAATGCTGAGGATGCGACGCGAAACTGGCAGGAGCAACAGGCGAAAGCAAGGAAATAGCATGCTGTTGACCCCCCCGCCTCGAATATTATTACGCGACAGGTTTAAACTGTTTCACCTGAGTCTTGCCTTGTTTTGTCTGTTTCTTAATGGATGTGATGGTTCGACCAAAGAAGAGAATGTGAAATCAAGCCCTAGTCAGGCCAGCGATCCAGCGGAGCTGATTAAAAGCGCTGTCAATAAACAAGAGACAGGGGCTTATGATGAGGCCATTAATATCTTGAATCAGGCGCTGGAAATAAATGCCCAGTTTGCCCCCGCGAATTATCAGAAGGGGTTAATTTATGAAGAGTGGGACAAGAGAGAAGAGGCTCTCAAAGAATATAAAAAAGCCATCGAAATAGATCCGGCCTACGATGACGCACGTTTGGGGCTGGCATCGGTTTATGGCAAATCGGTACTAAACGATCTTGCAGTGGAGCAATTATTAAAAGTTGCTGAAACACGAAAAGACGACCCGGAAATTCATTTTAAAATAGCGCTGGAATACTGGTACCTTCAGGATATTCCTAAATCGGCAAATCACTATGTCCGGGTGATAGAGATCGCCCCTGAACATTTGCAAGCGCATTTGAATCTGATCAGTGTTTATGAGCGGATGAAAAACTGGGGGAAAGCTATTGAGGAAATCGAGACCGTCAAGTGGCTCGCCGGAGAAACTCAGAATCAGCCGGCGATGAGCATCGCGGAGAGAAAATTGAAATTCATCAAAGGAAGAATGAACTTGACCGAAGAGGAAATGAAACGAAAAACAGAACCCCCATTTAATTGAGACCAGCTTGCACCGGTGTCACGCTTAATTTATAATTTGGGTCTGTAGCAGATAACTAGTGTCCCTTGAATCTGTCGCAATGATATTTTTTTAGGTGGAATCACCTCACTTAATATATTATCGTGGCTTTAAAGAAGTTTTACCCTGTCTTTTTATTTCCTTCATATTTTCCCTGAACTTCCTCCAGAAAATGTCTATGTCAAAAGTCCGTAATTCAGGCTTCATACGCTAAAAGAAAAATGACCAGAGAACAGATATTTTTAAATGAGCTTTATGGGCCAGTTCAAGAAATTCGGGTCCAGATTTATTGAATCAGATTCTGTTTAGACGGAGAACAAATGATGGCGAAGAAGGTGTTTTTTTCAGGGGTGCTGTTTTTATTGATGCTGTTTGCAGGTAATTTGGCAGCGGCGTCCAATGAAAGCCTGGAAAAAAGGATAGAAAAGTTAGAAGAAAGAGAACGCTCGAAATACAAAAAAGGCGAAAGCGAAATCCTCGTTTATTTCAAGAATGGATTTAAAATGCGAAGCCGGGACAACCAGTTCAAGTTTCAGGCCGGTGGACGCATCATGCATGATTGGGGGTCTTTTGCTGAAAACCAGAAGTTCGAGCAGTCTATGGGTAATCAGGAAAATGGCGCCCGTTTTCGCCGCGTCCGTTTTTTCATGGCTGGCATGCTCTACAATCAGGTCAAATTCATGTGGGATATTGATGTTGATGGTGGCGCTAATGGTGTGACATTTAAAGATATGTATATTTCCTTTCCCCGCATTCCCGTTCTCGGAAACTTTCAGGTCGGTCATTTTAAACGCCCGGCATCTCTGGATTCGGTCACCAGCTCCAAGTATCTCACGTTTTTGGAGCGTTCTTTGGCCAATACTTTTTTCAAAACTCGAAATGTGGGATTCGCTTTTTTCAATCAACATTTTAACAAACGACTCACATGGTTTACTTTTGCCAACAAGGAAACCAGTGAAAGACCGCCCGACTTTACAATTGATGGCGATTGGAATGTCACCAGTCGGCTCACGGGGCTACCCTATATCAGCGAAGACTACAGACGCTGGCTTCACCTGGGGCTAAGCTGGAGTCACGAGAATGCAACCAACAACAAAGTGACATTCAGAGGAGCACGCGATTCAGAAATCACCAGCACGTTTTTAACCACCGGTGAACTCGAGGCCGAGACATTCAATATTATCGGCCTGGAAGGAGCTTACAATTGGAATCAATTCGGTATCCAAGGTGAATATGTCCTGACCGATATCGAGCGAAAAGCAGGCGGGAATGGGCTGTTAGATGCTTTTTACGTCCAGGGGAGTTGGTACCTGACCGGTGAAAACCGCAGATATTATCGCAAAAATGGCGCTATCGCCCGGTTCAGGCCGAATCAAAATTTCAGTTGGGATAAAAAATGGTCAGAAGGAAATGGCACCGGAGCATTGCAATTGGCAGTACGTTATTCCGAGCTGGATTTGAACGATTCGGGCGCTGGCATTGCGGGCGGTGAGCAGAAAAGCCTGACATTAGGACTGAACTGGGAGTTGAATCCTGTGTCACGTATCATGTACAACTTTGTTCACGCCAAGTTCTCTGATGGAACCGGCGCGGACTCTGGCAAATTGATCTCGAACCTTGTCCGCTTTCAAGTCGATTTCTAACTACCCTTGAAATCACTAATTTGGAAATTGCTGAATAACTTTTAAATCAGGAAGAGAATTTATGGGTATCAGGTTATTAGCGGGAGGATTTGCATTTGCTTTGGCATTCAATTTATCGCCGATGGATGCCTCTGCGGGTAAATCCAGATATATTGAAGAAGAGGTTGTAAATGGAGGATCAATTTCAGGAGTGGTTAGTTATGATGGCCCGTTAAAGGATGTTCGTATTGATCTGATGAAAGAAAAAAACGGGGAAACTTGTTCAAAGCATCCAGAGGCTGAGGATGGAGTGCGATTTGATCATAAAATTATGCGCTCGGGCGGTTTGTTGCAGAACGCAGTGGTATTTATAAAAAATATTGAAAGAGGAAAAGCCTGGGAAAAGAAGGACCATGCAGTGGAAGATAGTGGGTTTACTCAATTTCATTTTAAAAACTGTGACATCTTTCCTAAAATTTCTGTTATCAGGAAAACCGCAAAAAAGGAAAAGGTGGGTAATCTCACAGTGACCACCCATGATGGAGGGGTACTGCATAACCCTATTGGATATTTGGTGTCAGGTGCCAGCCGTAGAGTACTTTTTAATAAACCGTTATCATCAGAGGTGTTAACCGCCGATGCCACAAAATCATTAAAGCGTTTCAAGAGAAAGGACAAACATTTCTTTTTGCAATGCGGTCAGCATAATTACATGGAGGCCGAAGCGAGAATAGTTTGGAATCCTTATTATTTCGTCACAGATGCGAATGGCAGGTTTAAGCTGAATCAAGTCCCGCCCGGCAAGTATAAGGTCACGGCCTGGCATCCCTATGCCGGGGAACGTACTCAAAATATCACCGTATCAAAAGGCAACGAAACTAAAGCCAGATTTGAACTGGAGGGGTTATAGTGGGAGTGAAAACAAAATCTAGTATTTTCAGATTCTTCAAATATAGAATAACTAACTATAATACAAGTATTTGCGCCTGTAGCTCAGTTGGATAGAGCAACGGACTTCTAATCCGTAGGTCGCAGGTTCGAATCCTGCCAGGCGCGTTTTTTATCCTTTAGAAACAACAATTTAACTTTTAGAGGGTCTCAATTTACACCGTACACACTTATGACACACTTTTAGTTTCGTATCACACACTATAATCCCTCCTCTCAGATTTCATTGAGGAGGGATTTCATTAGACAGGATCCTCACACTTAGGAAATCTTCTAGACCCAAAATCCCAGCAGAAATTTTTTTATTCCAAAAGATTGGAAACCCAAAATACCTGTCAAAAGTAGACTCCAGACTTTACCCATACACCTATCTCTATTTACTGTTGTTTGACTAAAATAGAAATTCGTTACCCCACGATAACCGGGACTATCCACAAAAGGGAATACTAGGTCTCCATGAACCGTATAGACACTTATTGTTTGAATCGTGATATTCCTTCCCAATCGAACAATAACCACGATAACTTTCTTGTGAACTCTTCCAGAAACGACATGAGAAGCACTTGTCTTTCTGACTCAACCGTTCGACTTCATTAATTAACCAGTCTATTTTGATGAGATCATTCTCATCCAATTTAACCGATAACCTACTAGTATCTCTCCACTCAATGATTTCTTTCATGTTCATTTTCACCACCTACAAATGAAATAATATTGACTATAGTCATTATCTCATTGCTGTATTAATACAACAACCGGATACCGGATTATTGACTAATTAAATATGATGGTTAAAATGATGTGAACTAATGACTCTGGAGAGATTTTGATGAAGAAAACAACAAGTGAGAAGAGTCCCACTAAATTGAGACAGATATCCGTTGGAGTTTATCTGGACGCAGAAACCTCAAAGAGGTTCACTCTTGCGGTTCGTAAAGAACAAGATAAACAGATTGAGAATGGGAAAGTTCCAACTATTTCTAAGAGTGGTGTATGTGAGAGTCTCATAAAGAAATGGTTGGACAAAAAAGGGTATTAAAGAACGTGGGTCTACTGTCTATCAAGTCAAAAAACAGGGAATAAATCAGATAAAAAACCACTCTTTAATAGTAGACATGCGGAACCTCCCTTTCAATATCAATATCCGGTTTCGTAATTGGGACCCACCCATATTTTCCTACTTCCTTCCGGGTGGGTTTCTATTTGACCTAAACCACCTG
>Ga0208639_1002397_pt1 | contig 11031 bp, 7 predicted proteins | sample ETNtaG_33_FD_185772 | JGI IMG/M metagenome (GOLD analysis project Ga0208639, IMG submission 185772) | Marine microbial and viral communities from oxygen minimum zone, Eastern Pacific Ocean - ETNP201310SV76 (SPAdes) (version 2) | ecosystem: Environmental > Aquatic > Marine > Oceanic ...
ACGAACGTCTCACCAAGAGTGAAGAAGCGGTCATTAAAATCGTGATTACCAATGATAGAGAGGATATTGTATCTGTCAAAGTAACTGAACACATTTACGGAGAATGGGTCATTCGGGAACCGACTCACACGTATCACAAAGTGGATGCTCAGACAATAGTATTTGAACTCAAGGTTCAGCCTGGTAATGAAGAGACCATATCCTATACTTATAAAAAGAACTGGAAGTAATCAGTACTTCCCGATCAATCGTCTGATTATCGGGAATGCGCTTAATGTGTTTAATCTCTCTTGACTAACTCCTCAGAATCCTCTCTTACTACGTCTGTACAATTTGTAAAGGGCGTAGGTCCAAAAAAAGCAGAAGTGTTGGCTGAAGTTGGAGTCGAAACAGTTAGGGATTTACTCTACTATTTTCCCCGGCGGCACCTTGACCGGACTTCCATCACTTCTATTCGTGACCTGCAGAAAGACTGTACGGCGACAGTGGTGGCGAAAGTGGAAGCAGCTGGAGTGCGAAAAGCCCGTAAACGGAAATATTTCCAACTTATCGTAAGTGATGGAACCGGCATGCTTAACTGTATATGGTTCAACGGTATCCAGTATGTTCAGAAGGCTTTCACCGTTGGAGATCAAGTCGCTTTTCACGGGAAGGTGGAATTTTATAACGGTTATCAACTTGTTCATCCTGAATACGATAAATTAGGTGAAGATGAACGTGAGCCCCTAAATACTGGTGCGGTAATTCCGCTCTATCCGTCCGGGCAAAAGCTGAAGTCCGTAGGGCTTGACAGCCGTGGTTTTCGCCGTATCATAAAGGGAGCATTAAAGCAGTTTGGCAGCGAAAGTGACGATTTTCTTCCTGATGACCTAAGAAAAAGTCTCAAATTTCTCCCTCTGGGCGAATCCATTGAAATCATTCATTTTGCTGCAGATCTTGAGCAGTTATCCGAGGCTAGATGCCGCTTAAAGTTTGATGAACATTTCTTTCTCCAACTTCTTATGGCTCTGCGAAAAGTGGGGATTACTGAAGCCAAGGGTCGTTCACTTTCGAAAACAGGTCCGTACATAAAATTAATTTATGATTCTCTGGATTTTGAACTAACAGGTGCTCAGAAAAGGGTGCTGAAGCAGATTAAAGAGGATATGGCATCTTCGAATGTCATGAATAGATTGTTGCAGGGTGATGTAGGATCAGGTAAAACTATAGTTTCAATTCTCGCTGTTGCTATCGCAGTGGGGAACGGAGTTCAGGCAGCAATCATGGCGCCGACAGAAATTCTCGCTCATCAGCATTATAATGTTTTTCGTAAATATCTCGATCATGCGCAAATCACAACAGCCATACTGGTCGGGAATCAACCCGCTAAAGAGAGAAGAAAAATTCTGGAAGGAGTGAAGAACAGAAACATTCAAGTTGTTGTGGGAACGCATGCGCTGATCCAGGAGGATGTAGAGTTCGCGGATCTTGGACTGGCAATCGTTGATGAACAGCACAGGTTCGGCGTCGTCCAGAGAGGTGCTCTTGCACAGAAAGGGATGAATCCGGACATGCTGGTGATGACTGCCACACCAATCCCTAGAACGCTGGCCATTACTTACCATGGTGATTTGGACTTATCCGTAATTGATGAAATGCCAAAGAATAGAATTCCAGTGACTACAAAAGTAGTAACAGAAGATAAAATCACGAAAGTCTATCAGTTTATTCGTGATCAGGTAGCGAAAGGTAATCAATGTATGATTGTCTATCCGCTCATTGAAGAATCAGAGAAACTCGATCTGAAGGCGGTGAAAGAAGGGTACGATATTTTGTCCAAGAAGGTATTTCCGAAATTGAAACTCGAGCTTATTCACGGTCGGATGAAAAAAGATGAAAAGGATGCCGTCATGGATGCGTTCGGCAGGAACGAGATTCAAATTCTTGTGTCAACCACTGTGATAGAAGTCGGCATTGACGTACCCAATGCTACCGTGATGCTTATTGAAAATGCCGAGAGGTTCGGATTGACCCAGCTTCATCAACTTCGTGGGCGTATTGGCAGAGGGACAGAAAAAGGGTACTGTATCTTGATTCAACGCGGAATGACAGCTACTGCTCGTCGGAGACTTGACATTATTGCCAGTACGACGAACGGATTTGATATTTCTGATGAAGACCTTAAATTGCGCGGCCCTGGAGAGTTCTATGGTACACGCCAGCATGGTTTCATGAAGTGGAAAATTGCTGATCTGATAAACGACGGAGATATTATAACGGAAGCCCGGAAGTTTGCATTTGAGTTAGTTGATCACGATCCACAGTTAAAGAAACAGGAACATGCAGGAATCAGAAGTCGTTTTCTGCATGATTATCAACAGATGCTTGAGTACGTTAACATTTCTTAGGAGATAATAATGACTAATGATACGTTAAATAAAGATGAACAGCTGTTAGCAGGATTAGTATCCTCTTTTGCCAGCAGTGCCTGGATAGCTATGGGGAAAATAAAAAATCCCATGTCCGACAGAATTGAGCGCAATCTTGGACAGGCTTCTTATGCCATTGATATGCTGGATATGATTCAGCGTCGAATGAGTGAAAAATTAAATGAAGCTGAAAAGACTTTCCTCCAGTCCACTTTAGGTGATCTAAAACTCAACTTTGTTGAAGAGCAGAAGAAGCCGGATCCCGAACCTGAGGAAGAATCTTCTGAAGAAGCAGAAAATGAACCTGAAGAATCTGATGAGCCAGTCGATGATTCAAGCGAAGAGGAGACTCAGGAGAAGTAATGTCACCTGAGCGTCTTAACCGTCTTCTGGCGGGATTTGTATTTCTTGCCAGCTTTCTGGTTTACTTTTCCACAATGGCTCCCACAGTTTCGTTTTGGGATTGCGGAGAGTTCATTGCTACGTCGTACAGATTGGGAGTTCCTCATCCTCCCGGTGCACCGCTTTTCTTGATTCTGGGGCGATTCTTCTCTTTCTTGCCAATCCCCGGCGACATCGCTTACAGAATGAACATGATTTCGGTTATTACCAGTGCCTTGGCGATCATGCTCCTCTATCTGATTATTGTACAGTTTGTCCGGCATTGGCGAGGTCATATCAAGAGCGTGGAAGATAAAATTATCGCATTCGGAGGAGGAGTAATCGGTGCGCTTGTTTTCGCTTTTACTGACAGCCACTGGTTTAATGCCGTGGAGGCGGAAGTCTATGCCGTTAGTACACTCTCCACAGCACTGGTAGTTTGGTTGGTACTTCATTGGGCAGAGCGAGCTGATGAGGCGGGAAGCGAGCGATATATTTTGATTATTGCGTACGTGTTAGGGCTCTCTACCGGTGTTCATTTGCTGAATTTGCTCGCAATCCCATTCATGGCAATGATCATCTATTTCCGTAAACGGAATTTTAGTTGGCTCTCTTTTATTTCTCTTATGGGTATTGTTCTCGCCATATTTCTCATCATTTATCTCGGAGTCATTAAAGGCCTGCCTAAAATAGCCGTTACATTTTCCAAGATTATGGGAACGAATGAAGCCAATATTGTAATTGGTTCAGTATTGCTTTTTGGAATAATACTCTTGGCTGGAATATTTGCTTATGCCGGAGGAATTAGTTCATCTCGGAAAAATATTATTCGACTGGGTGCTGCCTCGCTGCTTTTGATTGTCATCGGTTATTCATCTTATGAGATAATTTTTATCAGGTCATCTCAGAATCCTACTATTGATGAAAATGATCCAGAGACAGTACAAGCAGCGATCAGCTATCTCGAGCGTGAGCAGTATGGAAATACAGATCTATTCAGAGGGGACACTTTCAATAATCTTTCGGGGAAAATTGATGATAATAAACTGTTCCCACGACGCGGTTCCCGACAGGGCAATCATATAAAGAACTACCGAAATTATACGTCCGACATGGATTACTTTTGGCGATATCAGGTCAACAAGATGTACTGGCGGTATTTCCTGTGGCAGTTCGCTGGACGAGGACCGTCCACCGAAAGCGGAGTGAGCACGTTTGAAGCTAAGCCGAATGAGGACGGCGTGGATTGGTTCCAGTTTGGAATTCCCCTCGCTTTTTTATTGGGCGTGGTAGGAATGGTATATCATTTCAATCGTGATCAGTATCAAGCCCTATCTGTTTTGGCACTGTTTATTCTGACAGGCATAGCAATTGTTTTCTACTTGAACCAACCTGACCCACAGCCACGGGAACGGGATTACTCCTATGTAGGGAGCTTTTTTGCTTTTGCCATCTGGGTCGGTATTGGAGCTTCTGCCATTTTCGAACGAATACTTACTATATTTCGTGAGAAGTCCTTCCGTATCCATGCTGCTTTGGGTACTGGAGTGGCTCTGCTTATCGTGGTGCCAGGAGTGATGCTTTTCGCCAATTATCACACTCATGATCGCACAGGAAACTATCTTCCGTGGGATTACTCTTACAATATTCTTCAGACGTGCGAACCTAACGGCATCATCTTTACCAACGGTGATAACGATACCTTCCCATTATGGTATCTGCAGGAGGTAGAAGGAATCCGGACAGATGTTACTGTGGCAAATCTAAGTCTCCTTAACACGCCGTGGTATATCCGACAGTTGCGGGATTCTCGTCCGGAGGGTGAACGGTTTATTAATCTGACGGATGAACAAATTATTGCTGATGAAAAACTTCACAGACCGGAACTTCCAATGAAGATCAGCGATTTGATGGAGAAACAGTATTATGTCTCCGGCAGAATTGAATTAAAGGGTGACGGTAAGCGAAATATTGAGGAAAACTTTACACTTGTGTTTGAAGAATTCCCAGTAGACTATAAATCTGATGAAATATCAAACGAACTTCAAAAATTTGGTCTAAAGGTTATCAATAATAATCGTCTGAAAGATGGGAAAGAAAGATTCAGAAGATCAGATATTATCGGAATAGAATATGATGTATTTGAATACAACATTGTACCTTACGGCTCAGGAGAGAACAGAAGGGATGTGCCAGTTTACTTAGGTGCGCTTCCATGGCAGGATACGAAAATTGATATCTCTGTGGGAACTGGTAACCAAGTGATATCGTGGACAATGCAACCTACCTTTTCTGGTAAAAGGGGAATCCGCGTTCAGGACCTCATGGTTGTTCATATCCTTAATGAAAGTGCCAAGAAGGTGGACGAGAATGGAAAGTGGACATACCCGATTTATTTTGCTTCTACGGTATCTCCGAGCAATATGATTAGTTTAAACAGATATCTGAAAATGGAAGGGTTGGCCTTTCGTGTCGGCTCCCGTCCGGGAGGAAGTTTTAACTACAAAAAAATCAAAGAAAATTTGACAACCGTTGTGGATGATGACTGGAGCCGAGATTATAAGGTTGGCTACAAATATCGAAATCTTGATAATCCGGATGTTTATTACAATGGGACCACGGATATTAAGCTGACACAGAATTGGCGTCACTCATTTATCCAAATGGCCGAGGTAGAAGCACAGAAGATTCCTTTAGCCGGTACAGCTGGTGATACTGTGGATTTAAGCGAAGATAGTCATGCTCAAGCTGCACGAGGTCACTTGGAAATGATGGAGAAGCTTATGCCAGAATCCGTCATACCTGTTTTGAGCCCACTTATGTTAGAAAAAATCGGGGAGATATATTCCGTCACAGGTGATGATTCATTAAGCGTGGATGCCCGGTTAAAGGCTGCTTCTATCTTGGAAAAAGAAAACAAGTGGTATCCGAATGATCCGACTCGGTTTTATCAGGCGGGTGAAGTTTATCTTAAATTAAGTCAATTTGATAAGGCGGCTGGGAAATATAATGCAGCAATTCGACTGCTACAGAAAAAAGTGCAGGTTAGTCCAAATGATGAGCGAGCTCAGCAAATGTTATCCACCTGTCGCTACCGGTTGAATCAGATTGATGAATTCCGCAGGGAATTAACCCCCGGATCTTAAAATGGGAGACGCCGCCCGGGTCTCTGTCATTATTCCCCATTGGAATGGGATCGAGATTCTCTCTGACTGTCTAGATTCTCTCACTAAATCCACTTATCCCAATATCGAGATTGTCGTTGTGGACAACGCTTCCACGGATGGTAGTCCCGATTGGGTAACCGAACATCATCCTATAGTCAATTTGGTCCGCTGTAATGAAAACTACGGCTATGCCGGTGGCTGCAATCGTGGAGCTGCGGAAGCTGACGGTGAGTTTCTACTGTTTCTGAATAATGATACAGTCCACGAACCGGGATGGATTGAACCGCTTGTAGAATCCATGGAAGTGGATGAAACAGTAGCGGCAGTCCAGCCGAAAATCCTCAACTATTTTGAACGCAATAAGTTTGACTACGCCGGAGGAGCTGGAGGAGCCCTTGATATTCTCTGTTTTCCGTTTGTCAGGGGGCGTGTTTTTTTCGAGCTTGAAGAAGATGAAGGGCAGTATGATAGTGCTGCCGAGATTTTCTGGGCATCCGGTACAGCATTCTTAGTGAGAAAGTCGGTTTTTGAAGATAGCGGAGGATTCGACGAAAGCTTCTTCGCCCATCAGGAAGAAATTGATCTCCAATGGCGGATCCACCTCATGGGATACACTATAAAGGCAGCTCCGCAATCTGTAGTGTATCACCGGAATGCAGCCACTCTCCCTATGGAATCTCCGCGGAAGAAATATCTCAATCACAGGAACTCGCTCCTGATGCTGCTCTCAAATTACAATCTTCCTTTGACTCTCTATCTGTTCCCCATTCGGTTTGTACTTGAGTTTGTGGCAGCACTTTATGCTGTCGCTCTCTTCGATTTTCCTCATGTGCTGGCGGTTTTTAAATCGCTGGGTTGGATAGTCATTCACCCACGATTAATTTCCCGTCGCCGCCGTAGAGTACATTTACTCCGGAAGCTCAGAGACAAAGAGATGATGGGGAAGTTTTACTCAGGGAGTGTGGTTTTCGACTATTACCTGCGTCGCAAGCGTCGTTATCGGGACTTGATCCCCAATCCCTGACGATACGTTTCTTCGTTATCAGGGTCGAGGGAAATCATCGTTTTAATAACTTTCTTTCGGTTGGGTAGATATGGAGGTAATGAGGCGAGGTCTCGGGCGTGAGCATCGAGAAATATGGAGCTGTAATGTTCGCGAGGTGCCTGTCGGTAGTTTTCTTTCAAATTGTCCAACATTTTATCGAAGGAAGTAGATGCGTTTACAGGATCATCTTCGTCCAAGTACGCCAACCCGTTAAAAAAGTGGTATTTTGCTGTCCGAAGGTGTTTATTCTTACTTATGATATTTACAACCTCACTCCTCTGCCGCCAACCGCGACTGTACTGGGATGACATCCCGCGAAGTGCTATGTCTCTAGCTCGTTCGTAAAACCGTGTACCGCCCAGAATATCGTATGTATCTGCTTCGCCGGCCAAAATAAGAACACCGTAGAACTCCAGGAAACTCGCCAGAGGATCGAAAATCACCGATGAGTAAGAGACTCCCTGGCCCTGTGAATAGGGGAACTGTGCACTCTTGGCAAAATATCTCTGGTCACTGCCGTTTGCAAAAAGACACTGTACACCGTAAAGCCGCTGTCCCCCTTTATCAGCCACGGATTGGAAGAAGAGCTGAACCGTCAGCGGAATTTCTAGGTCGCTGTATTCATCATCCCACACTGTGGATTCAAAAAAGTATTGAATTTGCTCGTCTATTCCCTGGGTAACCCGCCGGTCGTTTTCCTTCATCTGACTGTCGTCTACCGAAATTGATACGGTAACGAACTGAGCCGCAATCATGCCCGGAAGAAGGAGAATAGCTGTTTTTTGTAGAAACATCACTGGGAAAGTATTGAGAAATGAGACTACACTCAAGAGGAATCGGTGGAGTTATCACAGGGAAGTGAGAACGCTCTTTTGTAAATTTTATCATGACTAATATCGTAAAACTGTTGGATCAGGATAAAGAAAACTCCAAACTTTTCCGCGCTGCAAGTGCTGTAGCATCTGAGGAATCTGTGGAAGTTCATGTTGTTGGCGGCTATGTCCGCGACCTAATGTTGGACCGTCAACTCTCAGATGTGGATCTGATGGTAGTTGGAGATGGCATCAGTTTTGCCAGAAAACTCGCAAAAAAGCTGAAGATCAAAACAGTGGTACCTTTCGAGAGATTTGGAACCGCACAGATTCAAAGCGAAGATGGAATTATCGAAGTCGCTTCTGCAAGAGTGGAAACGTACGAAAGTGACTCACGCAAACCAGAAGTGAATTCTGCAAATCTGGAAATGGATCTTTCCCGTCGAGATTTTACCGTTAATGCAATGGCTATTTCACTTTGTGAGGACAGTCTGGGCGAACTGTCAGATCCTTACGGTGGCGTGCGTGATCTGCAGAAGCGTCTCTTGCGGACGCCTCTCGATCCGGATACGACTTTCTCTGATGATCCGTTGCGGATGCTCCGGGCTGTTCGCTTTGCAGCACAGATCGATTTTCAGATCGACAAACCGGTAGCTGAAAGTATTATACGTCAAGCTAAACGGATGGAGATTGTCTCTGCTGAACGTATAACCAATGAGTTCTATAAAATTCTTAACACTCCCGTTCCGTCCATCGGGCTGGACTTATTACAACAGGTTGGATTGTTGGAGATTGTGTTTCCGGAAATAGCTGCAATGGTAGGTCTTGAGCAGCCGAAAGAGTGGCACCATAAGGATATTTTTTATCATACACTCCAGGTTGTGGATAATATCGCCAAACTGACAGATAAACCTGATCTTAGATTTGCTGCTCTTGTTCACGATATAGCCAAGCCGCGCACTCGTCGATTAAGTACCTCCAAAGGGTGGACCTTTCACGGTCATGATGTAGTGGGAAGCAGAATGTTGAAGAAAGTGGCTAGAAGGATGAAGCTTTCGAACAAAACGTTGGATTATTTACAAAAGTTAACGATGCTGCATCTCCGGCCCATTGCTTTAGCCAAGGATGGTGTGACAGATAGCGCCGTCCGACGAGTAATGGCTTATTCCGGTGAAGAATTAGATGATCTCTTGATTCTCTGTAGGGCGGATATCACATCAAAGAATCCCATGTTGGTTAAGAAGTACTTGGGGAACTTTGATCGTGTAGAAAAGCTAATGCAAAATGTTGAGGAACGGGATGCGTTTAGGGCATTTCAGTCACCTGTCAGAGGGGAAGAAATTATGAAAGAACTTGATTTGCCTCCAGGAAAGCTCATAGGAGAAATCAAGAGCCGAATAGAAGATGCTATTCTCGATGGGGAAATTGAAAACAATTATGAAGCAGCATACAATTTCTTTAAGAAAATCAAGCCTGATTATACTGATAAAGAAGAGAATCACTCCTGAGTTTATCTGTAGTCCTTTTCCTTGAATAGCGCCTTTAGGACGGGTAAATTCAGTTTGGCACGATGATTGCTTGTAAAGAAGATACAAATGCTCTAATGGTAAGGGGGCACATCTCATGGGAGTCTTAGGCGTCATACCCGCTCGTTATGATTCTGTTCGATTTCCCGGTAAGGTGCTCATACCTATTGATGGTCTCCCTATGGTGGCAAGAGTGTATTATCAAGCTATCCAGTGCAGGGAGTTAGATTCTGTCATTATTGCGACAGACAGTCAATACGTCAAAAATGCCATGGAAGAGTTAGATATTCCGGTTGAAATGACGAGTAGTGATCACGCAACAGGAACTGAACGGACTGCTGAGATAGCTTCGAGGCATGATGATGAGATTGTGATAAATATTCAAGGAGATGAACCATTCATTTCTCCAGATATTATTGATGGAGCAGTGTCGCTTCTGTTCGAAGATAAGTCAATGCAAATGAGCACAGCAGCGAGTTCTTCTATTTCTCAGAATGAATGGGAAAATTCTAATGTAGTCAAAGTTGAGTTGGATGAAAACGGTTTTGCTAAGGACTTTTTCCGTGTATGGGAAGGAGAACAAAATGATGAGCACTTCAAACATATAGGCATTTACGCTTTCCGTCGAGATTATCTTTTAGATCTTGTGAAAATGGAGAAAAGCTCCCGAGAAATTGAGCGAAGTCTCGAACAGATGAGAGCCATGGATGCCGCCTGTAAAATGGGTGTTTTTGTAACTGAGTTTGATGTGATTGGTGTCAATACACCAGACGATCTTAATGCGCTGATCGAGGAAATGGGAATTGCCTAAGACTAAGACAAAGTACGTATTTGTCCTCGGCGGAGTAATGTCCGGCTTGGGCAAGGGAATTGCCTCAGCATCCATCGGATATCTAATGAAGAGTCGCGGGCTTCGAGTCACGATTATGAAGCTCGATCCTTACCTGAACGTTGATCCCGGAACCATGAATCCGTATCAGCACGGAGAAGTATTTGTGCTGGACGATGGCTCTGAGACTGATCTCGATTTGGGTCATTATGAGCGTTTCATAGATGTGAATATGGACAAGCGGAACAATGCCACGACGGGACAGATTTATCAGTCAGTGTTGGATCGGGAAAGAGAGGGCGATTATCTAGGTCAGACGATCCAGATCATTCCGCACATTACAGATGAGTTAACCAGAAGGATTCGGGCTGTCAATCATCCACACAGGTATGATGTTGTCATCTGCGAAGTGGGAGGTACTATCGGTGATATTGAGAGTCAGCCATTCCTGGAGACTATCCGCCAGATGCGACTTGATATTGGTCGAGAGAACTGCTTCGTGGCCCATGTGACTCTCCTCCCGTATATTGATGCCAGCGAAGAATTGAAGACGAAGCCGACTCAGCACAGCGTTATGAAAATGAGGGAAATCGGACTGGAGCCGGATATGATCCTCTGCAGAAGTGATCGTTCTATTCCTGCATCTGTGAAAAAGAAGATTTCCCTTTTCTGTAGTGTACCTCAATCCAATGTAGTAGAAGCCCGGGATGTGGATACCATATATGAAGTACCACTGAGATTGTACAAGCAGGATGTAGGACAGATTATTGCTGAACAGCTGCAGCTTGATGGTAAAAGTGCCGATATTTCTAAATTAGATCAGTTCATCGAGCGATTCAAGAATCCGAATCACGAAGTGACGA
>Ga0208639_1002398_pt1 | contig 11027 bp, 9 predicted proteins | sample ETNtaG_33_FD_185772 | JGI IMG/M metagenome (GOLD analysis project Ga0208639, IMG submission 185772) | Marine microbial and viral communities from oxygen minimum zone, Eastern Pacific Ocean - ETNP201310SV76 (SPAdes) (version 2) | ecosystem: Environmental > Aquatic > Marine > Oceanic ...
TGGACTTACTAACGGTAATGGATTAACTAACGGAAATGGTCTAACTAACGGTAACGGACTTACTAACGGAAATGGTCTAACTAACGGAAATGGTCTAACTAACGGTAACGGACTTACTAACGGTAATGGTCTCACAAATGGTAACGGACTTACTAACGGTAATGGTCTCACAAATGGTAACGGACTTACTAACGGTAATGGTCTCACTAACGGTAATGGTCTCACAAACGGTAACGGACTTACTAACGGTAATGGTCTAACTAACGGAAATGGATTAACTAACGGTGCCGGAATTGGAGGTTACTCAAAAGTCCCTTTAGCTGAAATTGTAAACAGAAATGCAATGGCTGCCACAGTTTCTGCATTCTTACTTCTTTTTGCTGGTGCTTCTTTACTACTCCTTTGGGATACTAATGAAACATCACAAATTACAGTCGATGGATTAAACAGTGACTGGGATGGAATTCAAAAAACAGAACAAGAAAACGGCAATGTTGAGAATGCAAACATTGATATTGTTACCACAGCAATGTTAGCTGATTCTGTATATTTATCTATTTTAACATTAACTGAAGAACCTATGTTTTCCTCATCTGAAGGTTACACACTAAGAATTATGATTGATTCAGATGATAACTCCGAAACTGGATATTCTATTCCAGGCATCGGTGCCGATCAAATGATTGAAGTTTATGGTAAGAATCAAGCTGTATTAAGTTCGGTATTATACACATTTAATGATAATAGAGACTCAAATGATTGGAATGGATTCAATGCACTATCGACAGCTAATGCTCGAAGCATTAAGAATACAGTCGAAGTTCAAGTTCCTCTGTTCGATTTAGGTACTAGCCAAAATGATGAAATAAAAGTAGTATTACAATCAACTGATAACGAAGAAAATACTGATTTGGCAGATTCAGTTATGAGTCTAAATAATGAAGGGTTTTCTTTAAGCGAAGTTGTTAACCAACTTGTTACAGATTCTAACACTTTCAATGAAGGTGACGGTATTGTAATTGATGGATACTTTGGAGACTGGAATAATATTGAAAAACAATTTAACATAGTTTCAACTGCAGAATCCGAACATGTTGATTTACAAAATTATGCCGCTGTAGAACAAAATGATAATTCATATATGTATATGAGTGTCAGTGGAAATGTTTTGAACGGAATCTCAATTCCAGCATATAATGCTAAATCTATGCCTGACCAAAAAACCGGATCTACTGGTTCAACTGAACCTGTAAACGGTGATTCTAATCAAGAAACAACTCCATTACCTGTCGCAAGTAGTGAAGACACAATCTATGTTTTGATTGATACAGATAACAACTACAATACGGGATATTCCTCAATAGGAATGGATATTGGAGCTGAACAGATGGTTGAAATTAAAGGACATTATGGAATTATAACCAAGAGAGTTCTCAAAGAATGGACTGGCTCTGAACAAGGAGACTGGAGCTGGACAAATGGAAATATTGTTGATGCTGCTGCAAGTGGCAGTGAATTAGAATTAGAAATTATCGAAGGAAAATACTGGATTCATATTGTAGGCTGGAATGGTGACGAAGATTCATCAAAATCATTCACATCAATAACTGATGGTGGAAGATATGTCGCTGATGCTAGTGACAATGCTTTCTATTATCGATTTAATGGAGATTTAACTGATTCTGGTGGAGATGGTAGAACACTCTCTGCAAGCGGAGATGCATCTACTAGTTCAGCTGGTAAAATGGGTAATGGATTGACATTAGATGGTACTGGAGACTATGTTTCAAATTCAGATGACTCTGAAATTAACCCTCACAGTGCTGATTGGACTTTTGAAGCATGGATTAAACCATCTTCAGTAGACTCTGGTAGTTCAACGTCTTACGCTATATTCTTTGTTGGCGATGGTGACGGAGATGAAGGAGATGATGAACTTCAAATTGGCATGCGTGGAGGACATTTAGAATTATGTTATGATTCTTGTACTGGTTCAGGTAGTGACAAAAAGCTATTCTCTAGTGAAACTGAGTGGGTTGCTGATAAATGGTACCATATTGCTGTTTCTTATGATGCTGATGGTAATGATCCTCAACCAGGATATAATGCATTTATCAATGGTGAACGTGTTTCTGGTGATGTTGATGCAAGTGGATTCAAGACAGTTATATCTTCAAGTTACCCTAGTGCTGGAAATACTGAATACTATCTTGGAACTGGAGATTTATCAGGAAGTTCTGGCGGTGTAGAAAACTTTGAGGGAGTTATTGATGAAGCTCGCTGGTTAACATATGAAAAGAATGCTTTCGCTGCAGGTTTAATGATTAGTAAAGTTGTCCCAAGCACAAATACTGTAACTATTTACAATTCAGGTGATTTTACAATGGATTTAACCGGTGTAGATATCTGGAATGGAGCTAGTTCTTGTGGTTTTAGTGGAACTCTAACAGCAGGTGACGGCACTCTTGGTGGAACCGACACAGATACTTGTACACTTACAGTAGGAACTACAGATGGAATTAGAATGCTTGACGATGATGGTGATAATGATGCCAGTAGTGATATTGGTTTTGGTGAATATGACAAAGATTGGATGATTGATGGAGTATGTTGGAACACAGGTAGTGGAACTGATGGAGATTGTAACAATGCAGGTGATCCACTAATTGATGCTGGATTATGGACTATAAACACTTATGTTAATACCGGACCAGGACCAGTTACTGAATTATCTCTCACTATTACTGGAAACAACGATGAAGCTGTTTCGGACTGGACGGGAATACCTGAATTTGGAACTTTATTGATGCCAGTTGCATCCGTATTATTGATAGTCGGATATAATTACAGAAAGAAAGAACAATTAGAATCTTAAATAAAAATAAATTTAGATACGTTTCCACTTAGTTCCTTCAGGAGTATCCTGAAGTTGGATTCCCATTTCAGTTAGTTTATCTCTTATTGAATCAGATTGAGCCCAGTCTTTACTTTCACGTGCATCATTTCTATCTGAAATTAATTGGTTAATCTTGATTTCAATATCATTATCCAAAGATTCTGAAGAAAATAAGCCAAGTACATCAGCCCCAAAAATTTCAAAAATCTTCAATAAATTCTTCTTAAGATTTAAATCTAATTCATCCGGATTAAAATTATTAGCAATTCTAGATAATTGAAATAATTCTGCAATTCCTTCGCGTGTATTAAAATCATCATTCATACCTGAAATGAAATTTTTCTTACAACTATCAATAGCTTTTTCTAATTCAGATGGCACTATGGAACCAACTAACTTTGAATCTCTAAAACGAATATAAGTTCCTTCTAAACGACGATATGCTGCTGAAGATTCCTCCAAATTAGAATCACTAAAATCTATTGGAGAGCGATAATGTCCATTCAATAAATAAAATCTCAAAACGGGAGCACTATAATCTTTCATTACATCTCTGACTAGAAAAAAATTATCTAAGGATTTGGACATTTTCTCTTTATTTATTGTAAGATGGCCTGAATGAAGCCAATAATTTGACATGGGTGAATGAGATGTATGGCATTCTGTTTGTAATATTTCAGATTCATGATGTGGAAAACGAAGATCTATACCACCTCCATGAATATCAAAATGCTTACCTAAATGACTCAAAGACATTGCTGAACACTCAATATGCCAACCTGGCCTTCCAATACCCCATGGACTGTTCCAATTAGGTTCATTTGGCTTGGCGCCTTTCCATAATACAAAATCTGCAGGGTGACGCTTACGATTATCAACTGTGACTCTAGCACCAGCCTCCATATCTTCAATTTTCTGTCCTGTAAGAGTCCCAAAGACATCTGATGCCGACATTACATCAAAATAAACATCAGATGCAAGAGCTCCTTCAATAGGTTCAACAACATATGCATGATTTTTATCAATTAAATTAGAAATAATCTCTATCATTTCCTTAATGAAGTCAGTAGCTTTCGGCATATGTGTCGGTGATTTAACTTGTAAACTATCTAAATCTTTAGTTGTTCTATCAATATATTTATTAGCCAAATCACTAGCTGAAATATTATCGTTATTTGCCCTTTTTATTATCTTATCATCAATATCTGTATGATTCTGTACAAAATTAACTTCATAACCCAAATATTCGAGCCATTTTCTAATTACATCAAATGCAATGTATGTTCTAGCATGGCCCAAATGCATATCATTATACACTGTTAAACCACAAACATACATTCCAACCTTATTTGGTTCTATAGAATTGAATTGCTCTACATTGCGCGTTGCTGTATTGTATAACCTAAGCACATTGTTGCAGGGACAGGAGATTAAAACTGTCTCGCCTCACATAACTGATGCCTGAACTACCTGAAGTTGATTCTTATCGAACTGGATTAGCACCGACAATGACTGGGTGGAAGATTAAAGGTGGCAGCATATTATGGAAAAATGCTTCAGATGCTGATTTTTCTAAAATAGTTAATCAAGAAATAATTGGATTTGATAGAAGAGGGAAATATTTAATAATTAATTTGGACAAAAATAATATTATTATTCATTTAAGAATGACAGGAAGAATTGATATAACTGATAATGAAACGCCCAAATATACTACTGTTGAATTTGACTTCCATAATAATAAAAAAATGTGTTTGGTAGATTATCGTAAATTTGGAAAAGTTTGGATTGTAAAAGATGTTGAGGAAATTATAGGGCACCTGGGTATTGAGCCTCTAAGTAAGCAATTTACCTCAAAAAAAATTGAACTGATGATTGAAAAACGCACAGGAACACTAAAACCATTATTACTAAATCAACAATTTATAGCTGGAATTGGTAACTATCTGGCTGATGAAATTTTATTTAGATGCAATTTACATCCATTAAGAACTGCAAATACACTTAATAAAAAAGAAATTAAAGGATTATATCTATCGGTTAGGCACATCATTAGAAAGTCAATAAGTTTTGGAGGGACGACCTTTCTAACATTTAGGGGACCTGAAGGAAAGAAAGGTGAATTTTGGAAGAAATTACAAGTTTTTAGAAAAACTGGTGAACCCTGTCCGCACTGCAAAAGACCAATTACTAGAATCATCGTAGGACAAAGAAGTACTCATTTATGTGAAAATAAACAAAAATTACATAAAAAACTTCATTAATATTATATAGAGTGACAATTATCGTAAGTCCTCGAGGTAGAGAACCATGATGGCTGCTAAGAAAGTATCAAAAAAGATTGTAGTGCTAGGAGATCCTGCTGTAGGAAAGACTAGTTTAATCCGCCGTTTTGTTATCAATGCATTTGATGATAAATATTTAACAACGATTGGAGCTAAAATTGTAAAGAAGGAAGTCCAACTAAGATCTGGTGGAGCAAAACCAGATATTGATGTAACCTTAATGATTTGGGATGTTGCTGGACAAAAGACTCTTGGAAATGTAAAGCAAGCTTATTATCGTGGTTCTGAAGGTGCAATGATTGTTTGTGATATTACACGTAGAGAAACACTACTTTCAACTATTGACTGGATTAAGACCTTAATGCAAGTAACTGGAGAAATACCTGTAGTTCTACTTGCTAATAAATGTGATTTAATGGATAAGGCACTCTTTGGTGAAAAAGAAATGTCTGAAGTATCTAAAAAACTCAATGCATCTTTCATGATGACCTCTGCAAAAGATGGTCGTAATGTTGGGGAAGCTTTCCAAAACATATCAGAAAGCATGGTTGAGGGAATGTCATAGAAGGGCTAAGCCCTATGGATGATTTCTACGACACTGATGTTGGAGTACAAACATCTGACATCCTAGTTTTGCCTAGTACCTTTCTTGGTACCTTGTGGAGTGAACTTCAAAGTGTAGGGAATGAAAAAGCTCGTAGTATTTTGTTTAACTGCGGACATACAGTTGGCAAAAGTCTTTCTGCAAATTATGTAGATATGGGAACTGAAGATTTAGATATGGTCTTAAACCAAGCATGGGCTGAGGCTGGATTGGGGCATTTATTTGTTCTAGATACTAATGAGGAGCATGTCGTTGTAAAGTTAGAAAATCTTCTTGAAATTGGTATAATTGGTTCTAAAAATAATTGTGATTTCACGGGAGGTTGTCTTGCAGGTGTGCTTGAAGGACTCCTACAACAACCTTATAGCGTGGTCGAAGAAATGGTAGGAGAAGAGACAAGACTCTTCAAGTTTGACAAAAAGTAAACATGGCAGCAAAGTGGCAAAAAACATTAGATGATTTATTATACAACGGAGACCTTGATGGAGCGTATAATTTACTAGATGGAATATTAAGAGAGAATTCTGGAGATTTACAAGCTAGGTTAGCTTTTGGAAAAGTACAATATGAATTAGGAGATCCTGATAATGCAAGAAATACATTTGATACCGTTCTGAAGAATAGTCCTAAAAATAGTGAAGCGTTAAAGGGTAAAGCTGAAGTTTGTGAATTACTTGGTGAATATGAAGAAGCCATCCGCTCATATCACATGGCAACTCAAGCAAAACCTAAAGACATCGAAGGATGGAAATCAATGGGTATTCTTTTAACTAAATTAAAGAAATTTGGTAAAGCTGATAAGTGTTGGAATGCAATTTTAAGATTAAATGCAAAAGACGCTGAAGCTTGGTACAACAAAGGATATGCTAAGATGTTGGTTCAGAAATATGATGATGCTGAAAAATGTCTTAAGAAAGCAATAAAATTTAAATCAGATATGAAAGAAGCTCATAATGATTTAGTTATGGTTCTTAGAAAGAAAGGCGACCACAAAGGAGCATTAATTGTTTGTAAACATGCACTAAAATCACATGATAATGACGATACACTTCATAGAAATAAAGGCAATATTCTTTATGCACTAGATAAACCTGAAGAAGCACTTGAAGCATTTGAAAAAGCTCTAGAATTAAATCCTTATGTTGTTGATACTTGGGTCAACAAAGGAACTGTTCTTTGGAAAGCAATGGAAAAACGTGATGAAGCACTCTCCGCATTTGATAAAGCTTTAGAAATAAACCCTCATTTTATGGCTGCAGTAGATTCAAGAATAAATCTTGAAGCTGAGATAAAAGCAAATAAGCCTAGTTTCTTTAAACGAATATTCGGATAAGAGAGGCAAGCATTTAAGGGGCTGCCAGATGAACAAAGTCCTTGCCAAATGACATACCCTTAGATGAACTTATGGAATTGTGGAGATCCTTCTTCCAAGATTCCAGAAACAGACCAATTGACAAGTCTGGTAAAGAGGCTTCAGCTCCTAAATGTAGTACCTGTAAAGGTGAAGGTAAAATAATAATTCAAAATGAAATTAAACTAGATGATACTGAACCTAATAGTAAGATATGTCCTAATTGCAATGGTGAACGAGTTGACTCGAATAATATACCTACCTACGGAGATGAAATACAAAAAGTATCTAAAGAATACCCAGAAGGAATTCGATCAATAGGTGTTACATGGGAAGCTGTAGCAGATTTTAATGCAAGATTATCAAGCAATCTAAGATGGAATTTGGATGAAACTCTTGATGCAGCAAAAAAAGTTGTTCAAGAATTTATAGATGATGATACAAAGATAAGAATAAGAGAAGAACACCGTACTAAAGTAGATTTAGATGTAGTACCTGTTGGAATTCCAGATGAATTATATGTTGTAGACATCAGTGGATTAAGAAAAGAACACCTTTACCGTACTGTAAAATTAAAAGGTTTAGTTCGAAAAGCAACTCCTGTAAGACCTCGTATGGAAATTGGATTATTTGAATGTGAATGGGAAAGACATCGGAACTCATACATTCAAGACTTTTTTACAGTAGAGAAACCTACTAAATGTACTTCAGAGGGATGTAAATGTGCAGACTTCAAATTAAGAGAAGATTTATCTCAATTTATTGATTCACAAAAAATAGAAATACAAGAATACCCTGAAGACTTACCACCTGGTTCACAACCTGAACGATTAACTGCATATTTTGAAAGTTCATTAGCTCACAAAATTCAACCTGGTGATAGAGTAGCTATTGTAGGAATAATAAAACCTAAAACTCAATTTCAAGGCAGACGTCAAAAGAGTGAATTTGACATTTACCTATATGCTCATAGTATTGATGAAAAAATTGGAGAAGATGAAGCTGTAGAGCCAACTGCAGCTGAATTAATGGAAATTAAAGAATTAGCTCAACAAGAAGATGTAGCTGAAAGAATACGTGATTCAATATCTCCTACTATCTTTGGAATGGAATGGGAAAAAAGGGCTATTGCTCTCCAACAATTTGGAGGTGTCAACAAGGAATTACCTGATGGAACTCGTATTCGTGGAGATATTCACATGCTGATGATGGGAGATCCAGGATTGGCAAAATCACAATTGCTTAGATCTGCTGCAAGAATTGCACCACGTGGCGTCATGGCTACTGGAAAATCTACATCTGCAGCAGGATTAACAGCTGCCGCTGTTAGAGATGAATTTGGAGAAGGAAGATGGAGTCTGGAGGCGGGAACTCTTGTTCTTGCATCTGGAGGTATTGCTTGTATTGATGAAATAGATAAGATGTCTGAAGAAGATAGATCTTCTATGCATGAAGCCATGGAACAACAGACCATTAGCATTGCAAAAGCGGGAATTAATGCTCAATTAAAATCCAAATGTTCCGTTCTTGCTGCTGCTAACCCACGTCGCAGTAGATTCGATATGACTATGCCACTTCCACCACAAGTCAATATGCCTGTTTCTCTATTAAGTAGATTTGATATATTTTTCATTATTACTGATAAACCTAATCCTGAAAGAGACAATTTACTAGCTGATCGGATTTTAGAAAGTCATAGAGCTGGTGGTGAATTAATTCCTGGTGAAATTATTGAAGACAGTGATTTAGACATAAGAACACTAGAAGGACCTATAGACTCTCGCATGTTGAAATTGTATATTGCTTATGCTAAGAAATTAAGACCTATTATGTCTTCACAGGCTCAATACAAAATAAAAGAGTATTATACAGGATTAAGAAGAAGATATCATAGTGTGGATGATCAAGACAAAACTATGCCTATTACTCCTAGACAATTAGAGTCTATCATAAGGCTTGCTGAAGCTGAAGCTAAGATGTATTTGTCAGATACTGTTGATGTAAAACATGCAGATAGTGCCATTGATCTGATGAACCTATTTCTCAATGTTACTCTTGGTGGAGATGTTGACTTTGCATTCTTCGGAGTTGATGCTGATCAAAGAAAGAAAGATTCCAATCCTATGACTCTTTTAAGAACAGTTGTAAAAGAAGCCGGACCTAGCGGCATGGATGAAAAAGAAATTTACGACAGAATGAGAGAAGAAGGCGGATATAGTATGGAAAAAGTCGAACAGTATCTCCACAAAGCAAGAGAAGATGGTACACTGCTAAAAGATGGATATGATAAATGGAGACCCGTTTGAACTATAAAATAATCCAAAATTCTCCAGATTTTAAGAATCCTAAACCCGAACTTGAGCAATACATAACACCTGTTGATATTACTCTGGATATTATAAAACAAGCTAATTCGTTAGGCCATTTATCAGGAAATGTAGCTGATTTTGGATGTGGTACTGGTAGACTAGCCATTGGAGCGGCAATACTAGGGGCAAAAGTAACGGGATACGAGATTGATGAAGATGCACTAATACTAGCAATTGATTACTCGAAAAAGAATAATTTGGATATAAAATGGATTAGTATGGCTATTGAAAATGTTAGTGAATCATACGACACTGTGCTAATGAATCCTCCATTTGGTTCTCAACGCCCTGGTGCAGATGCTATTTTTTTAGAAAAAGCTCTTAAGGTTTCATCTAATATCTGGACAATTCATATGGCTGAAACAAAAGAGTTTATTCAAAGATTGGTAGAAGCGAACTCAGGAGAAATAATATCGGCTTATGAATTTGATTTTTTATTAAACAATACAATGCCATTTCATACTAGAGATAAAAAGACCAAGAAAGCAATACTTTATCACATAGCGTCTCTGAGATAAGAATATGAAGCAACCAGGTGATAAACTAGGAAGTGCGATGGAATACATGCCCGGTAGTGGTGTCTATGAAATTAATGGTGAATTAATTGCAGGTGTTTGTGGTGAACTTAAAGAAGACAATGAAACAATGAAGATGAGCATTATACCTTCTGTTTCAACTCCAATTGAAATTAAGGAAGGAGATACTGTATTTGGTAGAATCCAAATGACAAGAAATAGTATGGCATCTGTTGAAGTTCTAAAAGTAAAAGGTAAAAAGCGATCTATTGGAAATTATACTGTTGGTACTTTACACGTAGCTAAAATGTCAAAGGATTATGTTTCTAATATTAGTGATGTATACCAAGCTAATGATTTAATTCAGGCCACGGTGATTAAAGCTAAACCAGCTATTGAACTAGCTACAAATTCTGATAATGATGGTGTAGTATTTGCAAGATGTGATGTTACCCATGATGTTCTAAAAGTTGTAGACGGCGAATTATGGTCAGAAGAACTAAGAAGAAGAGTTCCAAGAAAAATATCAAAGATATATGGTAAAGTTCAGGTTTAATCTAAGCTTAATACTTTTTATTTTATTACTACCTTCAGGTTCAAGTGAAGTAACAATTACTGCGAATAATGAAGAGAATTTCATTTTTGTTAACTCTGGAGAAAATGTGACCTTCAACTCTTTAGGTATTGAAAACTCAACATCAATACTATGGGATTTTGGAAGAGATATTAATGGCCCAGAAACTAGATACTCAGAATCTCAAAATATAACACACAAAGTTCATGCTTCTGGAAGATATAATGTTACATTCACTGTATCATATGCTGAGTCTCAAAATGTGGTCAAAGAATTAGTTCTAATTGTCAACTTTGAAGAAGACTATCAAAATAATGTCATTCACAATGAAGCACTTTTCTTTGCCATTGCAGGTTCAGAACTTATTATGAGTGCTATACTTGGCTACTGGACACAACAAATTCGTAAAGAAAAAGTCTATCTCTGACGTCTA
>Ga0208639_1002403_pt1 | contig 11010 bp, 10 predicted proteins | sample ETNtaG_33_FD_185772 | JGI IMG/M metagenome (GOLD analysis project Ga0208639, IMG submission 185772) | Marine microbial and viral communities from oxygen minimum zone, Eastern Pacific Ocean - ETNP201310SV76 (SPAdes) (version 2) | ecosystem: Environmental > Aquatic > Marine > Oceanic ...
TTCCCAGCAAAGGCAGTTTTTTAACTTCCGGAGATTTTATGGCAACTTACCCAGCTGTAGGTCAATCCCAGTTTACTCTATCTGTTTATGGTACATTAGCTGGAGCAGAAGATGATATCCTGCCAGAGCGCCTTACTCTGCACAGTGCATATCCGAATCCATTTAATCCAAGTACAATAATCAGCTTTGATCTTCCAGATGCTGATATGGTATCGTTAGACATTTTTGACATTGCCGGTAGACAGGTCGCTTCACTCATAAGTGAATACATGATTCCCGGCAGTCACCAGATCAACTGGAACCCTGGCAACCTTTCATCAGGTATATATTTAGTGAACTTGGTTATTGGGACAGAAACATTTAATCAAAAGATCACATTCATCAAGTAGGAACAGATTATGAATAACAAACTCACCACACTCATTATTATTGCTTTAAGCATGCTTACGTTTGTATTCTCTCAGGGGGGTGATCCTCCGCCACTCCCCGGTGCTCCTAATCAGGGACCCATTAGTGGAATGGGATGGTTAGCCATGAGTGGACTCATTTTAGCTGCAAAAAAGTACTTTGGAAGCCATAAAAAATAAATTCAGCCAAAATCCTATGATAGGATTTTTGGTAAAGGCAGGTCTTTTTTATATTGTTTGGCAGGTGGTCTATGAATCTGTCATATATCCTGATGGTCGCTTAGATCAATTTCTCGCAGTATCTGTAGCAATCCTTGCAAAATATGGCCTGGCCCTTTTTGGATGGAATATCAACGTTTGGGACAGGTTGCTTGTTATAGATGGCTACCGTGGTGTTGAAGTATTAAATGGATGTAATGCGTTAACGCTCATGGCACTTTATTCCGGGTTTATTGTTTCTTTTCAAGGCCCCAACCAAAAAAGAATAAAATATCTTTTGGGCGGTATAGGGATTATTTTTATTTTAAATGTGATTCGTATTATGGCATTTTCTCTTGCCACCGTATATTTCCAGCCTCATTGGGACACCTTTCATGAATTCAGTTCGTTTATTTTCTTCTACCCGGTTATTTTAGGTATATGGTATCAATGGACATTATTAAGCGAAGAAAATACCCAATCATCATCAGAGTTATCTATAGCCTGACCCTTTTTTCTATTTGTTATATCACACTCGTTCGACCGGTTCGGGTTTACATTAATCAAAATTATATTGCACCGTTTTATCTATCTCTTGATCAAACTGAAAATTCGCCTGTTACCTTGACCCCCAGGCGTATCAATATTCAGCCGGATGGCTATAATTCACCCCGGGGATTTGGTATTCCATTTGGTGGTTATTTCTGGCTTCCGTTTGCTTTATTTATTGCAACACGACAAAAGTGGCCTGCGCTCGGATTGATGGGCTACCATGTATTTCTTGGAATCCTGCCACCATATCTTACATTTTTATTTATAAAACAATTTGCCTGGGCAGGAACAGGTCTAAAGGTAAATGAAACCCTTTTTCAGGGTGTATTTCTGATATCAGTATTTTGGGGTGTAAAGACTATTTTGGATCAATGGAAGAAAGAAAAAACTATCTAAGAATTAAATTGTTTTTAACTGGTAGATAACGCTTCATACATATCCCAAATAGGCAGGAAGATCGCCAATGCCAATGTCAGGATAAAAACACCCATGATGACAGTGATGAGGGGTTCAAGTGTGGCGGTCAATTTTAAGACACGATCCTGAACTTCTGCGTCGGTCATATCACCGATCTCTTTGAGCATATCATCCATTGCGCCTGCATCTTCACCTACTTGGATCATTTTTAAAACGTGAGGCGGAAAAATATCGTGGGTGTGTCGCTGGATGGAAAGAGCCACCTTTTTCCCCACTTCTACATCTGCATGAACTTTTGATAAGCGATCCTCAACAAATGTATTTCCAGCAGTTTTCCCAGAAATATCCAATGCTTCCAGAATAGGAACTCCGGTGCGATCCAGAGTATCCAGCACATGGCAAAAACGTGAAATAGCCATCTTTTGCGCCAGAGGGCCAAAGATGGGGAGGCCTAATATAAATTTATGCCATTGATATAGTCCTGCTTTTGTCCGCAAAGCTCGCCAGAATACAAGAATAAAAAATAAAGTAAAAAAAATGATTCCGGTCCAATTATCCTTTACGAACTGATCAATACCGAGCAAAATTCGTGTTGGCAATGGAAGCGCAATCCGGGTATTGGAGAATAACGTGGAAAACCTGGGCAGAATGTAAGTCACTGCGAACACACCCACCATCAAGGTAATTCCGATTACAATAGATGGGTAACGAATGGCCGCTTTGATTCCCATTGTCAATTTCAGATCATGGGCGATAAAATCTGCCAATTGGAACAAAACCTGGTCTAATACGCCAGCCCTTTCACCTGCTTTCACAATATTCACAAACATATTATTAAACACTTTAGGGTGTTTGCTCATGGATTTGGAAAGAGACATTCCACCGGAGACATCATCAATAACTGCATCAATAGTTTTATTGAGCAAAGGATTTGTTTGGTCTGAATGAACAGAATCCAATGCATCTACCAGGGGAACGCCAGCTTTCAGCATTACCGATAATTGTCGGGTGAAATTATAAATATCAGTGGGTGGAACTTTTTCGAAAAAAGTTAAATTCATATCCAAAATGGATTCTTTTTTCTTCGATACAGAAACGGGTGCAAGTCCCATTCGTTCTAATTGGACTAGTACATTTTCTTCGCTTGCGGCCCTTAACTCTCCTCGAACAACGCCACTCTCAGCATTCGTAGCTATATAAGAGAAGATTGATAATTTTTTAGTCTTTTTTTCGGAGGCCATGCTGATCCAATTTTCGATAAAGTGTCATACGGCTGATCCCAAGTTGTTGCGCAGTGAGAGTCATATTCCAATTGGTTCTTGAAAGTCCTGCCTGGATCACCTCATATTCTAATTCTTTTAAGGTTTTTATTGCCGAGGTATTTATGGAATGAATTTGCTCTTCAGATGATGAAGCGCTGGCTTCAGCCGGAGCTGATGAGACAGAAGGAGTACTAGCCGTTGGGGAAGCATCCTTATCAAGGGAATGGGATGATTCATCCAAGATAGGCATTATTTCTTCTTTAGTGATAATCGGGGTATCATTAATAAGCACAATTCGTTCCAGGGTATTCTCTAACTCCCGGACATTCCCGGGCCAATCATAGGATTGAAGGGCCTGCATCCCATCGTGAGATATACAGCCTGTAACAATATTATGTTTTTTCTTCAAACTTTTTAAAACAGTCATTGCTGTCGCTGGTATGTCTTCTTTTCGATCCCTGAGCGGAGCAATTGTCATTGGAAATACATTGATCCGGTGAAACAGATCTTGGCGGAACTTTCCATCTTTAATTCTTTGTTCGAGGTCTTGATTGGTCGCTGAAATAATTCTTACGTCAATTTTAATAGTTTCTGCCCCACCTACACGCTCAATTTCACCGCTTTCTAATACTCTTAGTATTTTGGCCTGGAGAGATGGGCTCATATCTCCAATCTCGTCAAGAAAAATAGTGCCTGAATTCGCAATTAAAAATTTTCCGTCTGTTCTTTCAACAGCTCCTGTAAATGCACCCTTTTCATGACCGAATAGTTCACTCTCTAATAGGTCAGAAGGAATTGCGGGACAATTGACCGAAATATTGGGCCGATCTCTACGAAGGCTTATTTGGTGAAGTGTCTTTGCAATAAGATTCTTACCTGTACCACTTTCGCCATATAAAACGGTAGTTACATTTTTACTCTTAATTTGGTTTAGCAGATGATAAAGATCTAACATAGGCTTTGAGACACCTACAATATTTTTAAATCCAATGGATGAAAAGTGCCGCCTAGATATTTTTGGCACATCTTTTAGAAAATTATGAAACCGCTTAGCTGATTTTAAGAGTATAAGCACGTCTTCACTGCTACAATTCTCTGGATGTATACATCCAAAAAGCCCTACCCCAAAATTATTAAGTAGGTTCATACTTGATTCTTCACTGCGAATGAGGCCTATAACAGGTTTAGTGGAATCGATTGAAATCAGTTCCTTGATTAAACGCGTTGGAGTCATTAAAGGTAATTGATCTTCAATAATGATTGTATCAAATTCTTGAGTTTGGGCTGCGCTTAGGGCAATCATCCCATTTTGGACATAATCTACATGAATATCGGCCCCGGATAGTTGAGGAATACTCCGTTTATTTCCACCTACAAATAATACTTTGATCATTCAATAATCCTTGTAGTTCCCAGCGTTTCATAGACCTCGGATAATGTTGTGTCTCCACGTTTTATTTTTACGACCCCATCTTCCAATAAGGTAATCATCCCGTTTTTTCGAGCCAATTCCCGGATCTCGTACCCCGGTGCATTTTCTAAAACAAGGTTTGAAATATCACGGTCCACCAGCAACAATTCATAAATCCCAATTCGCCCTTTATATCCGGTATTCCGACATGCAAGGCATCCTTTTCCCCTAAATCCTTCCAAGGATTCATTTGGGTCCAGTCCTGCTAACTTCAATTCGTCTGTAGTTGAAGAATAGGGTACACGACATTCCTTACAGATCCGACGTACCAGCCGTTGTGCTAATATACCCTTCACTGTGGAAGCAATAAGAAATGGCTCCACGCCCCAATTCAATAATCGTGTAAACCCGGAAGCGGCATCATTGGTGTGGATGGTGCTGAATACCATATGTCCGGTCAATGCTGCACGAATGGCTAATTCCACCGTTTCTTCGTCCCTAACCTCACCTACCATGATAATATCAGGGTCCTGTCGCAAAATGGACCGCAAGGCAGATGCAAATGAAACACCCGATTTAGTATTCACTTGGGCTTGGTTAATATTTGCCAGATCATATTCAATGGGATCTTCTACGGTAACAATATTCACATCCGGACGCTCTAATTTATTCAGGGTGGAATAGAGAGTTGTTGTTTTACCGCTACCTGTGGGGCCAGAGACCAAAATGATTCCTTCACCACCGACCAGCATGTTGCTGAATTTTTTTTCAGAACTCTTTTCAAATCCTAGATCTATTAATGAATGGAGTGCTTCAGAAATATTCAACAAACGAAGTACTGTTTTTTCTCCGTAGAGCGTTGGATAAGTGGAAATACGAAGGTCTAATCGGCCATTGGAAGAATTGAATAAAATACGTCCATCCTGTGGTCGCCGTGTTTCAGCAATATCCATATTTGACATAATCTTGAGCCGGGATACGAGAGCAGTATGAATATCTCTGGGCAAGGCCTGGAAATCCTGCAAGCGACCATCAATTCTAAATCGTACCCGGATATCATTTTCCCGCGGCTCTACATGAATATCTGAACAACGGTATCGTTGGCTTTGGGTAATAATACTGTCCACCAATTCAACAACCCTTGTCTCATCAAATAAATCAGAAATATCTGTTACTTCATCATCCGATGAATTCACATCCACAAAACCGGAAATACCATAAAAAAGATCAATGGCATTATCAATTTCTGTTTCTGTAACAATCACAGGCTCTATTTTAAGTCCGGTTTCATCCCGGGCAGCATTGATAGGTGATGCATCCAGCGGATCGGATACAGCAATATTTAACGTATTATTCAACCTGAATAAGGGGAGAAACTTTTTGGAGCGAACGATCCGTTCCGGGATAAGACCCATAATGGTTTTATCTACATCATAGTGTCCTAAAGACAGATAGGGGATTTTTAATTGCTGACTGATATACCGATTCAATTCTCGTTCATCCAAGTATCCCAATTCCCTGAAAATAACACCAATATACACGTCCTTTTCTTTTTGAATGGTCAATGCTTTCTGGAGTTGATCTTCATCAATCTTTCCAGCCTGAATAAGTAATTGGCCGAGTGAGTGTTTTCCAGTAATCGCCATTAAAACATAGTAGAAATATACCAGTCGAGGATATAATTCCCTCCAGTGGGTGTGGTTGTAAAAATCGATAAAAGTGTGCCGCCGGCCAAATAGGGGCCGAATGGAATTTTCTGGCTTTTGGAGATCATTTTGGATCCCAGCATCATAAATACGAAAATGGCAGAAATTGCAAAACTTAAATACAAGGCCAATACTGAATATTCAACACCAAGATATCCTCCCAGAACCAGCCCGAGCTTAATATCTCCAAACCCGATACTCTCTTTTTTCAGGATAAATTGACCAATCAATCCAATTGCAAATAAAAATCCTGCAAAAACAAATGCCCCCGAAACTCCTTCTTCCCAATCTATCGGGAGCCAGCCCATAGGAAGGCCTACAATTAACACTGCAAGACCAAAAATGACAAATCCATTTGGGATGATAAAATGATCTATATCAACAAAGGTGATGGCAATCAAAAGATATGTTAAAATAAGATACATGAAGAAATTTTCGTTGATGCCAAAAATAATAAAAAGCCAAACAGTCAAGCCAGCTGTGAGCCCTTCTACTAAAGCATAGCGACTTGAGAAAGAGTCTCCACACTGACGGCAATTACCTCCCAAAATGAAATAACTCAAAATGGGAATGTTATCAAATGGCTTTATGGGTGTTTTACAAGAGTCGCAATGGGATGCAGGTTTGATCAAACTCATTTTTCCCGGCACTCGATAAATTACAACATTCAAAAAACTACCAAAGGAAGCTCCTAGAATAATTAGGAAAAAGTAGGCCATGGGGTCTGGAATTGTGGTCATGCTGCTTCAACCCCTTCCATTATTTCCATAAGGTCACGAAATCGGAATGGTTTTCCTAATATTTGGTCTGCACCGCTTGCTTTAAATAAATCCTGCACTGAGTCCACATTGTTACTGGTAATGAGAATGAACGGGGTATCTTTAAATCGTTCATCAAATTTCAAGAGCCGAGCAATGCGAAAACCATTCATACTAGGTAAAAGTGTCTCAGATACGATCAAATCAGGGGATTCCTTGCAGGCACGGGTATAGCCTTCATACCCGTCTTTTGCAGTTATGACCAACATATCTTTTTGTTTGAACCTGTTGGATAAACTGGTCAAGATTGCATCATCATTCTCAATAATGAGCACAGATTTTTGTTTATTCTCTGACATATTTAAAAAATGGGGAAACGCCAGAGTTTAGCTAGCGATTCCCTTACCTCGAATTATTCAAACTTAAACATAAAATTTAAAAGTGTCACATATTATTACAATGTTGACCAAAAGGTATGTTTCATAGTGTTACAGTCAGTCATAAATCTAAATATAAAGTATAAATTGAATTTTTTTACTTTTTGGATGGATCATTTATATTAATTTTAACTTCATGACTTCTGTTTTTTCAACCAATCCACCTAATTTTTCCATACAAGATATAGAAAAATCTCTATCAATTAATTTTGACTTATCTGGAAAAGTAACAAGCCTATATAGTGATCGGGATCAGAATTTTCTTATTCACTCTGAATCAAATCAAAAATTTATTTTAAAAATATCTAATCCTGCTGAGCAACCTGAAATTCTGGAATTACAAAATAAGGCGACCCTTTATATTAGATCACGAGAACCGAATCTGGCCATTCCTCTGCAAATTGGTGAAATAAAAGAATTTAATAAGGATGGAAAAACTTACTTTGTTCGCTTGGTCGAATACTTAGATGGACAATTTTTAAAAGATTCATTAGCGGGTAATGCCGCCCATGAAAAGTTGGGGATATTTTTAGGAACGTTAAGTCATTCACTGGATGGTTTTTTTCATTCAGCTGCAGATCGTGAATTTGAATGGGATGTCCGAGCCACAGAATTAATAAAATCCAGATTAGACTATTTGAAATCAAAATCTGATTTAAAAACAGTAACTCATTTTTTAAACGAATATGAAAATAATGTACTACCTATAGCCATTGAGTTAAAAATGGCTGTGATCCATAATGATGGGAATGATCATAATATCCTGGTAGATGAAAATGGAGAAACCACAGGCATCATCGATTTTGGAGATATGGTTTACTCTTATCAGGCTGCAGAACCCGCTGTGTGCATGGCATACCTAGGATTGGAAAAAGAAGACGCATTCACGCCAATGGCCCAAGTTTTGAAGGGCTATCATTCTTGTTTTTCATTAAACAATTCAGAATTAAAATCTGTCATATATTTAGTCTGTATCCGACTTTGTATTTCAGTTACCATGTCCGCCTGGCGTATGAAATTATTCCCGGAGAATAAGTATTTAGCAGTATCTCAAAAACCTGCCTGGGATTTGTTGCGAAAATTAGAAAAAGAAGATTTAAAAGATTGGTCAAACAGATTAATGGATTTCATAGAGTGTTAAATGAAACTTTCTAAAGTACAACCACTTATAAATTATTTTCCATTATTTGATTTGTTAGATGACTCATCTCCATCTCCAATGAAGTTTATTTCATTAGTCGTTATTCTACCTCAAAATGCTAGATAAAAAATCAATTCAAGCCCTTCGAGAAACGCATCTCGCGCCGTCATTGAGTTTGTCTTATGGTAAACCACTCCATATTGTAAAAGGAGAAGCACAGTATCTCTATGATGCGAAAGGATGTCAATATCTAGATGCAGTAAACAATATCCAGCATGTGGGCCATTGCCATCCAAAAGTGGTGGCAGCCGCCCAACTCCAATATGAAAAACTGAATACCAATACACGGTACTTGGATGAAACTATTGTCAATTATGCACAGGAGCTCACGGATAAATTGCCTGTTGGGCTTGATGTATGCTTTTTTACCAATTCTGGCAGCGAAGCCAATGATCTGGCTCTTAGGATCGCTCGTCATGTCACTCAAAGCAAAGAAACAATCGTCCTGGATGCTGCTTATCATGGCAATCTGTCTTCTTTGATCGAAATCAGCCCCTATAAACATAATGGAAAGGGTGGAAGCGGTGCCCCTGATTTTGTTCACACGGTTCCAATGCCAGACCCATTTCGTGGAAAATATCGGGGAAAAGACTCTGGAACAGCCTATGCAAATGAAGTTCAAATTATACTTGATAAAATTCAAGAATCTGGAAAACGAGTTTCTGTATTTATTGCTGAATCACTCATGGGTTGCGGTGGACAATTACTACCACCACAAGGTTTTATAAAGGAATCATTCCAGAAAGTTAGAAAGGCCGGCGGGCTCTGTATTGCCGATGAAGTGCAGATAGGGTTTGGAAGAATGGGTGATCATTTTTGGGGATTTGAGACTCAAAGTATTGTTCCAGATATTGTGACTATGGGGAAATCCATGGGCAATGGTCATCCACTTTCTGCGGTGGTTACCACCAAAGCCATTGCAGAAGAATTCAATAATGGCATGGAATATTTCAATTCATTTGGCGGGAATCCTGTCTCTTGTGCTGTGGGACATGCGGTCTTGAGTGTGATAGAAGATGAAGGACTCCAGAAAAATGCGAAGAATGTTGGTAAATATTTGAAATCATTATTAGGTGAATTAAAAGAAAAATATTCCATGATTGGAGATGTAAGGGGGCATGGATTATTCCTAGGGATAGAATTGGTTCGAGATATAGAATCTTTAGACCCAGCAGATAAAGAAGCCGACCAAATTGTGAATACCATGAAAGAAAAAGGAATCTTGATTAGCACCGATGGGCCGGATCACAATATATTAAAAATAAAACCGCCGTTAGTTTTTAACCGGGAAAATGCTCTTTTCTTAACCGAAACATTGGACGAAATTCTATCTTGGGATAAGGACAGATTATACACATGAATAAATCAATATTAGTTGGGGGATTGCTCATAATATTTATTGTTGCAATGATTATTTTGAATAAAGCAACACATATGAATGCGGAAAAATACTGGGAAGATCCTACGATTTTTCAAGTAAACCGGGAAGAGCCTCGTGCTCACTTTTTTCCATTTGAATCGGAAGAACTGGCTTTTGAAAATGATCCAGCAAAGTCAAAATATTTTCAATCCCTAAATGGGACATGGAAATTCCATTTTGCAAAAAATCCTGACAAAACTCCAAAAAGGTTTTATCAATCAAGTTATAGTGTGAAAGATTGGGACGACATTACCGTTCCTGGCCATTGGGAAATGCAGGGCTATTCCGTCCCCATTTATCTTGATGAAGAGTATCCTTTTAAACCGCAACCGCCAAAAGTCCCATTTCGTTATAATGCGGTAGGTTCATATGTAAAAATATTTACAATGGATGAAACGTGGAATGGCCGGGATATTTTTATTCGTTTCGACGGTGTTCGTTCTGCTTTTTATGTTTGGTTAAATGGAAATTTTATTGGGTATAGTCAAGGGTCAAAAACACCAGCAGAATTCAACATCACTGAATTGGTCCAGAGTGGTGAAAATAAACTTGCTGTGGAAGTTTATCGATTTTCGGACGGCTCCTTTTTAGAGGGACAAGACACTTGGCGGGTCAGCGGGTTAGAAAGAGATGTTTACCTATATGCTGCACCCAAATCACGTATTTCAGATTTCTTTGTTTATGCCGATCTGAATGAAGATGGCCGTTCTGCTAATTTTTCTGTCAAGGTTGATCTTTTTAATCCAGAACGATTTACGGGAAAATATAAAATTGATGCTGTCTTGAAAGGGAAGCGTGTTCTTTATAAGAAGGATTACACCGTAGCTATCGATTCAACAAACTCAGTTGAATTTCAGGCAACTTTTTCTAAAGTGAAACCGTGGTCTGCCGAAACACCTTACCTTTATGATTTAACAATTATGCTTACTGATCCTCATGGGAATTTGGTGGAATCTTTTACACAAAAAGTGGGATTTAAACGAGTCGAAGTGAAAAATGGGAATCTATTGGTAAATGGAAAAGTTGTCATGTTCCGTGGCGTCAATCGCCACGAATGGGATCCTGTTGTGGGGCGCTCTATCACAGAAGAAACTATGATTCGTGATATCCAACTCATGAAGCAGCATAATATCAATGCCGTTCGAACAAGTCACTATCCGAATCAGGAACGATGGTACGAACTCTGCAACGAATACGGATTGTATGTAATTGATGAAGCCAATATCGAATCTCACGGCATG
>Ga0208639_1002410_pt1 | contig 10999 bp, 9 predicted proteins | sample ETNtaG_33_FD_185772 | JGI IMG/M metagenome (GOLD analysis project Ga0208639, IMG submission 185772) | Marine microbial and viral communities from oxygen minimum zone, Eastern Pacific Ocean - ETNP201310SV76 (SPAdes) (version 2) | ecosystem: Environmental > Aquatic > Marine > Oceanic ...
CAAGGAGACAATACTGATGTAATAACTATCAGCTTCTCTTCTACTGATTATATTGGCCATCAATACGGCCCACATGCTCCAGAGATAAAAGACACTTACATTAGACTAGACCAAGATATTTCTGATATTTTAAAAACCGTAGAGAAAAATATTGGATATGAGAATATCGTTCTTTTTATTACTGCTGATCATGGTGTAGTTTCTGAACCCAATGAGCTTTTAGAAAGAAATATTCCTTCAGGGTATTTTGATGGTTCTATCATGAAAACAGAATTACTCTCTCATCTAGATATTATTTACGGACAGGGAGATTGGATCAAGAATTATTCCAATAATCATTTGTTTTTAAATCATGATTTGATTGTAGAAAAGAATATTAATTTGGAAGAAATACAAAGAAAATGCGCACAATTTTTCTTAAAGTATGAGTGGGTGAAAAATACTTATACTGCTACTCAATTGAATGAAAATGAATATCAAAATTCATTTCATTCCTTAGTTCAAAGAGGTTTTAATCAAAAACGATCAGGAGATGTAATAGTAAGTTTACAGACTGGTTGGTTAAAATCTTACTGGAAAGATGGAGGGACTACTCATGGTTCTTCTTATAGTTATGACACCCATGTTCCTCTAATTTTCTGGGGAGGTATAATTCCTCAAGGGCAGACAGATAGGAAGGTAAATATCCGTGATATTGCTCCAACAATTTCTACAATTTTAGGAACTGCATATCCTAATGGATGTACAGGGAATCCTTTGCCAGAAGTTACTCAGTGAAAGAAATAGAATCAGACAATTATTCTATTTGGATAGGAGAAACCCTTTCTAAATTAAATGTCTCTAAATATTCCAAAATTGGCATTTTAGTAGATGAAAACACAAAAGAATTTTGTCTTCCATTACTGTCTGAGATTAAAGAATCTGTAATAATTGAAATAAAATCAGGAGAAGAAAACAAGAATATAGATAGCTGTAATCTTATTTGGGAAGCACTTACAAAGAATTGTTTTGACAGAAATTCATTACTGATAAATCTAGGAGGAGGTGTAATTGGAGATATGGGAGGTTTTTGTGCTTCTACTTATAAAAGAGGAATAGAATTTATTCAGATCCCTACATCTTTACTTGCAATGGTAGATGCTTCAGTTGGTGGTAAACTAGGAATTGATTTTAATGGGTTTAAAAATCAAGTAGGATTCTTTTCAAATCCAAAAACAGTAATTATAAATCCTAAATTTTTAGAAACACTTCCAGAAGATGAGTTGAGATCAGGATTTGCAGAAGTTGTAAAGCACGCGCTTATTACAGATAAGAATTTATGGAATCATCTAAAAAACAATCCTTTCCAAGAATTAGATTGGGAAGAGATTATAGAAACTTCAGTTCAAATAAAAAACAAAATAGTTATATCTGATCCTAAAGAAAGAGGAGAAAGAAAAAAACTTAATTTTGGGCATACTTTCGGACATGCAATTGAAAGTTATTATCTGCAAAAAGGAACGCCTATTTTACATGGAGAAGCAATCTTTATGGGAATAATTTTAGAATCTGAACTTTCCAGTTTATCAGTTTCAGAAAAAAATGATATAAAAAATTATATTCTTAGTAATTTCAGTTTGCCTTACACTCCTTCAAAATCTAATCTTTTAAATTTCTTAAGAAACGATAAGAAGAACTTTGAGGAAAAAATCAATTTCTCTTTGTTAGAAGGAATAGGAAATTGCACTATAAACAATTTGTTTTCAGAAGATGAATTATAAAATTTCACATCCTACAAAAGTAGTTGAATGTGAGATTAATTTACCTTCATCAAAAAGTATTTCTAATCGCTTATTGATAATTCAATCCCTTTGTAAAGAAAACTTTACGATAGAAAATCTATCAGATTCTGATGATACAAAATACCTGCAAAGAGCATTTCTTTCCCAAGAAAATATAATTGATGTAGAACATGCAGGCACTTCTTTCCGATTCTTAACTTCTTATTTGTCTATTCAAAATGGACAGGAATTTATATTGACTGGTTCAGATAGAATGAAAGAAAGACCAATAAAAGAACTTGTTTCTGTTTTGCAAAAAATGGGAGCAAAAATTGAATACTTGGAGAATGAAGGATTTCCTCCACTAAAAATAATTGGAACTGATTTGGAAGGAGGTAAAATTGAAATTGATGGAGGAATAAGTTCTCAATTTATTACATCAATTTTATTAATTGCTCCAATATTGAAAGATGGGATTCAGATGAAAATTAATGAAGAGTTAGTTTCTAAGCCTTATGTAAAGATGACTTTGAAACTAATGAAGGAATTTGGAATAGAATCAGATTGGACTAATAATATTATTACTATTAATCATCAGAAATATATACCTAAAGACTATACTGTGGAAGCAGATTGGAGCGCAGCATCTTTTTGGTTTGAGATAGTATCTTTATCTAATAGATGCAATGTAAAACTTAATGGATTACAACAAAATTCTATTCAAGGAGACAAGAAATCTATTGAGATATTTAACAATTTAGGAGTTGATTCTACATTTGATAATGGAACTTTAATTTTAACAAAAAATCAAACTATTTCTCCTTTTCAAACATATGATTTAATTGAAACTCCTGATTTATATCAGCCATTAAGATGTACATTATTTTCAAAAAATATTGAAGGTGATTTTTTAGGAATCCAGACCCTAAAAGGTAAAGAAACGGATAGAATTCTTTCTGTAGGAACTGAACTAAACAAACTAAATTCGATAAAAATTATTGATACTTATAAAGATCACAGAATGGCAATGAGTTTTGCTCCACTTTGTTTGAGATTTGGAGAGTTGCAAATAAATGATGTAGAAGTTGTAAGTAAATCTTATCCTGATTTCTGGGAAGATTTGAAAAAATCTGGATTTATAATATCTCTTTTACCTGACTAAGACACGAAATTTCGAAAGCAACCTTTTCTTTATGATCTTTCTTTTCAGGATTAAAATATATTCCTTTCATACCAAAATTTTGACAGGCTAAAATATCAACCACCAAATCATCTCCTATATAAACACTTTCTTCTTTAGTTGCTTTTGCTAGATTTATAGCATGATTAAAAATTGCAGGATTTGGTTTTTTTACTCCAGTTTTTTCAGAGGTTATTATTTGGTCAAAATACGGTGTCAAATTTGCGTGTTTTAGTTTTGTGTGTTGAGTTTTATCAAATCCATTTGTAATTATATGTAAGATGTATTTTTCTTTTAAATAATCTAATGTTTCCATTGCAAAAGGATAGAGTTTGTTTTTTCTAGGGCAGATTATAATATAATCTTCCCCAATTTTTTCTGAAAGATTAAAATTATTTATTCCAAAATCTGCAAGAGTTCTTTGAAATCGTTCTCTTCTTAAATCTTTTTGTGAGATTGCATCTACTCTGTATAAATCCCAAAGTTTCTCATTATGAATTTTGTAGGTATTAATAAACTCTTCATAATCTAAAATCCCCTTTTTTTTCAGATTATAATCATGACAAAGTTCTAAAAGTGTTTCATGAGAATTTGTTTCAAAATCCCACAGAGTTCTGTCTAAATCAAAGAAGATATGTTTAATCATCTTATTTTATTCAGATTTCTTTCCAAAAGAAAGATCTCCAGAATCTCCTAATCCAGGTACAATATAGGATTCTGCAGTCATTTCTGCGTCTTCTGCTCCAACCCATAATGTACAATTCTTAATAGGGGTATTTCGTTTTAGATAATTAATCCCTTCTGAGGAACTCATTATAGCAACGATATGTATATGTTTGGGTTTTCCTTTCCTTAAGATAGCTTCCATTGCTAGAATCATAGAAGATCCAGAAGCTAACATAGGGTCGCAGAGTATTATAGTTTTATCCTCTAAATCTGGTGAAGCTAGATATTCAATTTTTATTTCAAAATCACCTTCTTTCTTATGTTTTCTGTAAGCAGAAATAAAAGTATTATCCGAACTATCAAAATAGTTTAGAAATCCTTGATGTAGGGGAAGTCCTGCACGCAAGATGGTGGCAAGTACTGGTTTTTCAGTCATTAAACTTTCAGTTGAAATACCAAGAGGAGTAGTAATTGCTTTATTTTTATATTTCATTTTCTTACTTATCTCATAAGCAAATATCTCCCCGATTCTCTCTATGTTTCTTCTGAAACGCATGGAGTCATTCTGTATTTTTATATCTCTTATTTCTCTAATAAAATGATTAAAAATGGAGTTCTGTTTTCCTAAATTAATTATTTCCATATCACAAACTTATAAATTTCTCTACTATTTTCTTAATTGGCAGAATCTGATTTGTATGTTCTATTGATGGTCCTGCACACCAAACAGTTTTATAAGTATTACTGAAGGCAGCGTTTTCTACAGATTTCATTCCCTTAAAATAAGTAATCATTTTTACCCATTTTTTCAGTTTTTTATTCTTGCTCAGAATCTTTTCTATCCAATTTTGTGTAGTTCCTGTTTGTTGCACATAAGGAGTGTTAATTACTGTGCAAGGAGTTCCTGAAATCTTAGTAGTAAAAACAATATCTTCTTTTCCGTAATCTACACATGCTTGTTTGTATTTCTCAGAGATTTGAGCCTCCTCACAAGCAATAAACGGAGACCCAATGGAAAGTCCTGAGAATCCAGTCTCTAATTTCTCTGTAACTCCCTGTTTTGTTCCCACACCTCCTGCCGAAATAATAGGTAGATTACAGTTTTCAGAAATGATGTTAAATAGTTCTTCTGAAGATAGATTTCCGGCATGTCCCCCTGCATTTTTATTTACAGCTATAACCGCATCTGCTCCAAGTTCTTCTACTTTTTTAGCATAGTTTTCCTCTACTACATCACAGAAAACCTTTATGTTTTTTTCTTTACAGTGGTTAATTACTTTTTCCGGACTACCAAGTGAAGTAATAATAAAATCGACTCTCAATTTCACACAACTTTCTAATTGTTTGTCTAGTTTTATGTTTGATTTATTTACAATTAAATTTATTCCTAACCCTCCAGAATTTGTATTATTTCTTATCTCATTTATTGCATTTTCAAATTCTTCTATTGTTCGAAAGTTTAAAGCAGGAATACAGGCTGCAATACCAGATTTCATAGCCTCTATCATCATCTTTGTATTAGTTACTAAAAACATAGGAGCCATTATTATTGGATGTTCTATATCTAGTATTTCATTTAATTTTCTCATTTCAAAACTTATATCTTAATTGTATTTTTAATTCCGTAAGTTTATTTCCTTCTATCTCATCCCAACCACTTTTTATTACATCTCTATCATCATAAATAGTTTCTGATAGTTTTATCCAAAGGTCGGTATTTTTTATAATATTATACTTTAGTAACAGATATATTTTTTTTCCTTTTCCATAAAAGGAAGGAATAGAATATCCGTAAAGCACATCGTTCTCGTAAGCATAAATTCTACTATCGTAACTTTCTGTGTTAAAATAAGTATATCGTAAACTAAATGATAATTTCGAAAACATAGGTTTAAACTTCACGTCCTGATACATCATGAAGCCATTTTCTGTTCCTACAGGAATATTTACTTTGCTTATTTCAATCCTATTTTTAAACGACCAATTTTCTCCTTCATTAAAAACAGAGTTAAATCTGTATGTCTTTTTGCTCTTTAATCCGATAATAGGGGATAAACTTTCATCAGAATTAAAATTTTCTTCTTTTCCTTCTTTTTTATAACGGAAATATAACTTTGTATTTCTATTTATTTTATAATCTCCTTGTATGAAAAAATCTTTTCCATAACTATTTGTATTAGTGTAATATCTTAGCCATGGATATTTGTAATAATCTATATATGTCCTGAATTTCCATTTTAAGTTGGGTTTAAATTCTAACCCGCTATAGAATCCTTTTTCATTTTGGGTTTCGCTTTCTGCAAACGAATTTGCATATTTATTTTGAAAATCCTTATCATAATCTCTGTACATAAAAGCTATAGAGAGTGTCTTGTCTAATCCTATTTGAACCCCATGTAATTGTGCTGTTCCACCATTTCTGCTTCTTCCAAATTCTCCAAAGAAGTTTAGATTTCTATATAAATATTGATAGTCTGATGATAATATATCATTACTATTTGTATTTAAATCATATTGATTATATACTCCTAAATTCCTATCAATATTACCAAAAGTGTAGTTATTTATGTAAGAAAGCCCCCAATTTATTTTTTTTATTTTATAGTTAGAGTGGAATCCGAAATTCTGTTCTTTTATTGCGTCTTTATCTAGTAGCTCGTTTTCAGTTCGATGCATGCCACTATTTTGTAATGAGGAATAAACCAATTCTTCTACTTCACTAGTGTCTGTAATATTTGCATCTACTTTATTGTAAGAATAAAATGAAATCACATTCCAATTTTTGTTTAACTTTAGTTTAATACTCGCTCCTCTAAAAAAGTTGTTTTCATCTGATGAAGTATGTGGACGAATAATATTTCCTGTTTTCTGAATTCCAATTACTTCTGAAGATTTCCCAAATCCAATTCCTCCATAAATTGCTATTCCTTGTCCAAACTGAACATTATAATCCCCAATAATTGCTGTCTCTATTTTTCCAATATTTCTCATTCTTAAATGTGCTGAATAAAAATCATATCCATATTTTTGATGATCATCCAGAAATGTTTCTCCTTTGTCTTTTTCTGCAGTAATTCCAGCTTGTAAATATTTATTACTTAATCGGTATTTGAAAAGTGATTTATTTTTACTTCCCAGATAATATTTTTCACCTAATTCATTCTCAATATACCCTTTCTGCTCTTGCAAAGTTCTTTCATCCCTTAATAAAACATATTGTTGAATATTTCCAAATATATTCTTTGTATTTACAGGTTCTGTAATTCGGATAAATGGTTTTAGGAGTTTTATTGTGTTTACATTAAAAGTACTGATTGATTGTAATTCTAAATATGAAATTAACTTCCCATTTCTCTCTATATGAGAAAATAATTTTTCAATCTGATATGAATTTAATATATGTAAATTCTGAAGGTCTTCTCTATCGCAATTGTTTAGGTTGATAGGATTCTTATAGTAGAATTCCAGGCTCTCAAATAGTTCTGAGAAATCAATCTCTTCTTCTGAGTTTTCAGCAATTTCTTCTACCATTTGTTCTAAAAAGTTTGATTTCTCTTCAATATTTTGAGAATAGGAAGATGAATAAGTGATAAGAAATACAAATATTAAAATGCACTTTTTCATCAGTTATCAGAAAGAAGTGCTTAAAGAAAACTGACTACTAAAACCTAATGTTTGATGATGATATGTAGCAATATCTACAATATAATTTTTGTAATTATAAGAAAAACCAAAAGTGTTCTTTTGTGTAATACTATTATATCCTGTTCTTAAAAACATATGATTGATAATTTGATATTCTATTCCAACTTTTAGGGTTAAGTCATCATAATCAGTACTTTCAGTTTCTGTGTATAAGTTGACTTTTTGGTTTACATTATATTGTAATCCGATAGAGACAACTGCTGGAATATTTGTGTTTTTACTAATGTTTAAAGGGTCATGAACAAAACTTCCCAAAGTTAATTTTCTACCTAATTCTTTTTGAATACCAATTTCAAAAGTAACAAATCCTTCGTTTTCATAGTTTTGAATATGAGTATTGTAATAGTCAATCTTTATTCCGGCATTAAAAGTTCCTGAAAGTTTTTTAGCAAAGGATAATCCAAATTTATTTTCGTTGTACTGACTAAATCCGTACTGCTGAACGCTAAGTCCAAATACTCCGGAGTTTGTAGGGATTAAACCGATAGCTGTTTTGTTATTTAATTCTCTAAGTTCGAAATTATTTTTAATACCTATCCCAATAGAAATATTCTTGTTGTTTGCTCCTCCAGCTATATTTGTAGTTGTACTCCAAATCCCTTTTTGAGTTGTGTAGCAGTCTGCAATTCCTAAGCTTTGTGCAGAGTTTAGAAAGTTATTTTGCCCAAAAGAAAACAATGGGAAAGATAATATTATGTAATAAAAAACATGCTTCATTTGAGTTTACAATTTACACTTTTTAATTAGAATGATATCGGACAACCCATATTTTGTGTTAGAGTTGTTAATTAATATTATGTAATGTATATGATTTGCTCATCCCTAAGAATCTCTCAGTTTTATTTTTACTATTAGGGAACAGATATTTCATTTCTTTTAGAGAAAGTAATCTAATCTCTTGAATATATTCTTTTGCAAATTTTTTATTCCATTTTTTTCCTCTACTTAGTTTTGTTTTTGTTAACAATAAATATTTTAGTGATTTTGGAAGAAATTGAAATAAAGGAAATAAGAAATGAGGCTCTATTAAGAAATATTTATTAGGAGTTTGTATAAAATGATATATACCTACCCTTTGGACTTCTTGAGCCATTTTTTGTTGATTTTTAAAATTATGAAGATGTTCAATTACAGAATTTGAGAAAACAATATCAAAATGATCTTCTTTAAATAATGATAAATCTGTTGCGTCTCCGACTATACTCGTGATATTATTGTAATTAGTGATAATAGTTTTTAAATTCAGAAGAGTAATTTTAACATCTTCTTTTTTATTATATCCTCTGTTTACCCAAAAATCTTCAGTTCCTCCTACATCTAAAATATGAATAGGTCTTGGCAGATTACTTATTAGTCTTTCAAAATATACAAACCTTTTCTTTCTAAATTTATTCCCAATTGATTCTTTTTTTTTCGAGTCTTGTAATATCTTTTTTAGGATCATATTTTTTAATGAGATTAGTTAGATATAATTTTCTATTTTGATTTTCTGTCTTTACTTGAATTGACAGAAATTATTAATATAGAACTAGTCTTTATCTTAAAAATTCTAATTCTATTGTTTTAATTAACTCTAAAATTATATTTATGTTTAGCTAGCTCCTGATTAGCTTTCACAATTTTACTTTTCAGATTTTCTTTATAAGAATTTACCTTTTCATGTATTTCTTCATTATCAGTAGCTAAAATTTGTGCAGCTAAGATTCCAGCATTTAATGATCCGTCCAATCCTACTGTTGCCACAGGTATTCCAGGAGGCATTTGTAAAATAGAAAGAATAGAGTCCCAACCATCAATTGAAATTGATGATCTACAAGGAACTCCAATTACAGGAATCGTTGTAAAGGCTGCAACTACACCTGGTAAATGAGCAGCTCCTCCCGCTCCTGCTATTATTACTTTTATTCCGTTAGATCGTGCGTTAGAGGCAAAATCTTCCACCATTTCTGGAGTTCTATGTGCTGACAGTGCGTTTATTTCAAATGGAATTTCCATGATGTTTAGAAATTCTGCCGCTTTCTTCATTATTGGCATATCAGATGTGCTCCCCATTATTATACTTACTACTGCTTTCATTTTATTTTTATTTATTGAGATTGCAAATATATTACTTTATTCAATATTTATCTTCTTTTTATAACTTCAGTCTTCAAATAATAAAATAATTTGTTTTGTTATCCACATTACATATATGGTTGTTATTAGTATTGACTTCAAAGATTGGTATTTGTTTTTTCATTACTTTGATTTTTTTTAATAATATTAAGAGTATTATTTATTAAAAGCACAGATTTTCTTTTCAAAGATTAATGAAATTAAACAACTGTTCTTATATGAAATTGATAAATAGTATCTTTTTTTAATACGTATTTTACAATCTTATTTCATATTAAATAGATATAACTATTTGATTATCATAAACATGAAAAATAATTTTATTTTTATTTAAAAAAAATAAAAATTAATCTACCATTTATAAAAACAATATATATTTGCGACCTCTTAAAATAGAAGTAAAAATATCTTCTTTTTGAAGGATATAAAAGTTCTTTTAAAATAATTTAATCTTTTTCTCAAAAAGTCACTGAGAATTAAATTAATATATTATTTTTGCAGTCCTTTTTGAAAATTATTTCGATTTTTTAGAGGAAGTTCTTTGATATAATGAAGATAGAATCAAAAGATTAAAAACACATCATAAGTCAAGTCAAACTTTTATTACAACGGAGAGTTTGATCCTGGCTCAGGATGAACGCTAGCGGTAGGCCTAACACATGCAAGTCGAACGGTAACATGAGAGCTTGCTCTTGATGACGAGTGGCGGACGGGTGAGTAACACGTATACAATCTACCTTTAACTGAGGGATAGCCCAGAGAAATTTGGATTAATACCTCATAGTATTATTTTAAGGCATCTTATTATAATTAAAACTCCGGTGGTTAAAGATGAGTATGCATTCTATTAGTTAGTTGGTGAGGTAATGGCTCACCAAGACTACGATAGATAGGGGGCCTGAGAGGGTGATCCCCCACACTGGTACTGAGACACGGACCAGACTCCTACGGGAGGCAGCAGTGAGGAATATTGCGCAATGGAGGAAACTCTGACGCAGCCATACCGCGTGTAGGAAGAATGTCCTATGGATTGTAAACTACTTTTATACAAGAAGAAACCCCAGTACGTGTACTGGGCTGACGGTATTGTAAGAATAAGCACCGGCTAACTCCGTGCCAGCAGCCGCGGTAATACGGAGGGTGCAAGCGTTATCCGGATTTATTGGGTTTAAAGGGTCCGCAGGCGGGATTCTAAGTCAGTGGTGAAAGCCTACAGCTTAACTGTAGAACTGCCATTGAAACTGGAATTCTTGAGTGTGGTTGAAGTAGACGGAATATGTCATGTAGCGGTGAAATGCATAGATATGACATAGAACACCAATTGCGTAGGCAGTTTACTAAACCATTACTGACGCTCATGGACGAAAGTGTGGGGAGCGAACAGGATTAGATACCCTGGTAGTCCACACCGTAAACTATGATCACTAGATGTTGGCGATACACAGTCAGTGTCTTAGAGAAATCGTTAAGTGATCCACCTGGGGAGTACGTTCGCAAGAATGAAACTCAAAGGAATTGACGGGGGCCCGCACAAGCGGTGGAGCATGTGGTTTAATTCGATGATACGCGAGGA
>Ga0208639_1002423_pt1 | contig 10951 bp, 12 predicted proteins | sample ETNtaG_33_FD_185772 | JGI IMG/M metagenome (GOLD analysis project Ga0208639, IMG submission 185772) | Marine microbial and viral communities from oxygen minimum zone, Eastern Pacific Ocean - ETNP201310SV76 (SPAdes) (version 2) | ecosystem: Environmental > Aquatic > Marine > Oceanic ...
TTTTACTTATTTTAAAATAAATAAAAGAATTAATTTCTCTGTACCAACTGGAAATTTTGGCGATGTTTATGCTGGCTACATATCAAAAAAAATGGGACTCCCAATTGGAAAATTAATTGTTGCAACAAATCAAAACGATATTTTGCATCGTGCAATTTCTTCAGGAAATTATGAAGCTAGAGAAGTAAAAGAAACAATTTCTCCAAGCATGGATATACAAGTTGCAAGTAATTTTGAAAGATTAATTTATGACATAGAAGATCAAAACTCAGAAAAAACAAAAAATATTATGATTAGTATAAAAAATAATAATAAATACGAAATAAATGAACAAAGTTTACAAAGAATTAGGGAAAATTTTTCATCAGAAAGTATGAATGAGGATGAAACTATTGAAATTATTAAGAAAGCTTTTGCTAACCATAAAATAATTTTGGATCCACATACTGCGGTTGGTTTTGGAGTAATAGAAAAATTAAAAATTAAAAATGATTGTGTTATTATAGCCACAGCTCATCCATGCAAATTTCCTGAAGTAATACATAAAGCTATAGGTAAAAATGTTAATTTACCCAATGATTCAAAAGATATAATGAAAGAAAAAGAAAATTTCTCTGTAATTGAAAATGATATTGATAAAGTAAAAAGCTACATAGCAGCTTCTCTTGCAAGCTGATCTACTTCATCATTTAATATGTCTCCTGAATGTCCTTTAACCCAACACCATTTTATCTGATATTTTTCGTTAAGATTGTCTAATTCTTTCCAGAGGTCTATATTTTTTACTTTTTTTTTTGAAGAAGTTTTCCAATTATTTTTTTTCCATTTTGTAACCCATTCAGTAATTCCTATTTTTACATATTTTGAATCTGTATAAATTTCTATTTTTTCACTAATTGGAATTTTCTTTAATGCTTTTATTGGAGCTGTTAGTTCCATTTGATTATTTGTTGTATTTTTTTTGTAACCTTTTATTTTTATTTTTTTCTCATTCATAAGCAGTATTGCTGCCCATCCACCATTTCCAGGATTGCCTATACAAGAACCATCAGTATAAATTTTTATCATCTAATTGTAATAGTCTCTAAAGCTGTTAAGTTTATCATGTATATTAAGCTTTTGAATATATTCTCGAGGATTTTTTAATTTTATTATAGCGCTCTTAGGAGTATTTAAATAATCATAAGTTCTAGTTAACAAGTATCTAAGAGCAGCGCCTCTACACAATATATTTAGAGATTTTTTTTCTTTAATAGACAACTTTCTTATACTTGAATATCCTTTAATCAAATTTTTTGATTTTTTTTTGTTAAAAATAAATTTTCTTTTCTTTTTATCAAAGCACAAAGCATTAATACAAATAGCGATTTCGTACATAAAAAAATCATTTGATGCAAAATAAAAATCTATGTAACCGTGAAATTTATTTTTTTTAAAAAAAATATTATCAATAAATAGATCACCATGAATAATCCCTTTTGGTAGTTTTTTTGGCCATTTATTTTTTATATCTTTGAGGTTTGTTTTCATCAGAACTTTCAAAGAAGGATAAATACTATTACAACTATTTCCTATTTTATTTAATATTATTGACCAGGAATCTAAAGACATAGAATTTTTTCTATAAAGCTTAATTTTTTTTGAAATATTGTGAAATTTTGCAATATTTTTTCCTATCATGTAACAGTCATTTTTATTTAATTTTTTTTTGTCTTTCCCATCAACAAAAGAAACAATAGCAGCAGGCTTCTTCTTTATATTAAAAAAATTTTTTCCTTTTTTATTTATTATTGGTTTAGGGCAGTTAATTTTTTTAGAATTTATCCTATCCATTAAATTCATAAAAAAAGGTATGTCTCTTTTATCAACTCTTTTTCCAAAAATTGTTAAAATATATTTTTCATTTTTTGTTTTGAGAAGATAATTAGTGTTTTCAATGCCTTTTTTTATGCCTTTAAATGAAATTATTTTTCCAATCTGAAAAATTTTTTCTATAGATAAAATATTTTTTTTATTTATTTTTGTATATACAGCCATTTTAATTTAATTTTCCTGGTGTTTTAAAAACTATATCTTCTTTAATAACTTCAATCTCTTCTATTTTTATCTTAATGTTTTTTTTTAACTCATTGATAAAATTTTGCACTAACATTTCTGGGGCTGAAGCACCAGAAGAGATTCCTATTGTTTTACACTCATTAATTTTGTTCAAAGGAATAACGCTGTCTGTGTGGATTAGTTCAGAATGTTTGCATCCTGATTGTTTTGCAACCTCAACAAGTCTTAATGAATTTGATGAATTTTTACTACCAATTACAAAAAACATATCACATTTTTTCGCAATATTTTTAACTGCTGCTTGTCTATTTGTTGTTGCATAACAAATGTCTTCTTTAATTGGATCTTTAATATTTGGAAATTTTTTTTTAAGAATTTTGATTATATTTTTTGTATCATCAACCGAAAGTGTAGTTTGTGTTACATAAGCAATATCTTTCTTAGAGTTTTTATATTTTTCTGCATCATCAGTTGTTTCTATGAGGTCTATCTCTTCAGAAGGTAATTGACCCATAGTACCTACGACTTCAGGATGGTTTTTGTGTCCAATTAATAAAATATGAAAACCTTTTTTGTTTAGATTTTCTGCTTCTCTATGAACTTTTGAAACCAGTGGACACGTTGCATCAATATACATCATTTTTAGTTTTGTAGCTTTAATTAGAATCGATTTAGGTACTCCATGAGCAGAAAATATAACTGGTCTTGATTTGTTTTTTATTTCACTTAGCTCTTCTACAAAAATAGCACCAATTTTTTTTAAATTATCAACCACTTGTTTGTTATGAACAATTTCATGTCTTACGTATACCGGTGCACCAAATTTTTTAATACTTTTTTTTACAATTTCAATAGCTCTATCTACCCCAGCACAAAAACCTCTTGGGGCAGCTAACAAAATTTTTATTTCCTTACTATTCATTTTTTAAAAAATATTACAGCAATATATGTGGAAAGATTAAAGACGCCAAATCAATAAAAATAATTTTTTTAATTTATAAGAATTATTTAGATAACATATGAATTAAAATTAAGAATTAATTTCTTTTAATTCAGTTATTGCCTCTTCTAGGTTTTTTTCAAAAATTACATCGAGCTTTGATTTATCTATCGATGTTGAAATGATTTTTTTTGCAGACTCTATAGCTATTTTTACTGAACTATCTTTTATTTCTTTTAGAGCAGATTCTTTCATTTGAGTAATTTTTGTTTCTGCTAATTTTTTTTTAATTTCAGAAGATTTATGAAACTTATCGTTCATTTCCAGCACTAATCTTTCACTATCTTTTTTTGCAGAATCAAGAATTTTTTTTGTTTCTAAATTAGCTCCGTCCAATTTAGATTGTGTCTTATCTAAAAGATTTTTAGCTTCGGATCGTAGTTTTTCACTTTCATCAATTTCGTTTTGAATATCAGAAATAAGTTTTCCAAGTAGTTCATTTACTTTCTGAGGAATTTTTAAATAAATAAGAGCACAAAAAAAGATTACAAATGAAACTGCTACCCAAAAAGTTGCATCAAATTTCATGTTTTTTCTCCCTAACTTTTCTAGAAATGTTCTCAACTATTGCAGTAATACTGCTATTATTCACTTCAACTCCAATTAATTGCTTGATTAAATCAGAAGATGTTTCAGCTGCAATTTTGTTAATTTTTTCAGGAGAGTTACTTACGAATTCAGAAATTTCTATTTCCGCTTTATTAATTTCCTCGTTAATTTCACTTTCAATCATTTCTTTTTTTTTATCAATATCTTTTAAGATTTTTTCTCTAGCTTTATTAAAATAATTTTTTGCTTCAGTTTTGCTATCAAGTATTATTTTCTCATATTCTTTAATCTTATTTTCACTTTCTTCCCTTTCTTTTTCTGCTGCTTCAATATTTTCTGAAATTTGAGATTTTCTTACTTCTAGGGTTTCACTTATTTTGGGTAAAATTAATTTTGAAAGTGTAATAAATAAAATTCCAAATGTAATAATTAACCAAAATATTTGTGAAAACCAAAACTCAGGATTAAGTTGTGGCATTCCGCCGCTTTCAGAGCTTTCTGCAAAATTTATAGATAGAAAGCTTATTAATATTAGATGAGAAAATAATCTTAATAACATCAATTAAAATGCAAATAAAATAATTAATGCAACAACTAATCCAAATAGACCTGTAGCTTCAGCTAGCGCAAAACCTAATAACAAGTTTGGAAATTGTTTTTGTGCTGCTGATGGGTTTCTCATTGCCCCAGATAGGTAATTACCAAAAATTATTCCAATTCCTACACCGGCACCGGCTAATGCAATCGCTGCTAGCCCCGCTCCAATCATCTTTGCTGCTTCTAGTTCCATTATATCCTCCTTATATTGTTAATGGTGTAAATTTAATGCATCATTTAAATAGATGCAGGTTAATATTGCAAAAACGTATGCCTGAAGAAAAGCAACTAGTATCTCCAAACCAGTTAAAGCAACTGAAAAACTTAATGGGAGCCAACCTCCCACTATTCCAAGACTTATAACAAAGCCACCGAATACTTTCATCATAGTATGTCCAGCCATCATATTTGCAAATAATCGAACTGATAAACTTACAGGTCTGCTTAAATATGAAATTACTTCAATTACAACTATCAAAGGTAATAAAATTATAGGAACTCCACTAGGAACAAATAGTTTTAAATAACCAAAACCATGCTTCACAAAACCAATTACGGTTACTCCTATAAAAATAAATGTTGCCAAAACAAAAGTAACTATTATATGGCTAGTTACAGTAAATGAATAAGGTATCATTCCAAACATATTACAAAATAATACAAACATAAACAGTGAGAATATAAATGAAAAATATGGTTTGGCTTTTGAACCAGCGGTATCATTAATCATTTTAGAGATAAACGAATAGCTAAGCTCAGCTATTAACTGCATTTTATTTGGAATTAAGGAATTTTTTTTTGTCCCTAGATTAAAAATTAACAGTATTGTAAGAGAGCATATTACCATAAACAAACTTGCATTAGTGAAAGATATATCAATTTCTCCTAATTTAATTTCGGGACCAATTCTATAAACATTGAATTGGTGCATTGGGTTTGTTGCCATAATATTTAATTATTAAGTTTACTTTTGCATATTTTTTGCAGATTTAACTACATTCATTATTCCAGCTATTACACCTACGAAAAAAAATATTAAAATTAACCAAGGCTTAGTACCAAACCATCCGTCTAAAATAAACCCAATAATTGTCCCTACAACTACTGCGGCAACAAGTTCAGTGCTCATTTTAAAAGCAATACCTAAACTGGAACTTGGATTATTATTTTGTGTGCTTTTTCTTCTAAATACCTTATTTTTTGCAATCTCTAGGCGAGTTTTAAACGAATCTTTTGGCATATTTAAGCAACCATGGTTTCGGCTTTTTGTAAGTCAACAGCGACTAGCTGACTTATTCCTTTTTCAGGCATAGTTACTCCGTATAGTCTGTCCATTTTTGACATGGTTAAGGCATGGTGTGTGACAATAATAAACTGTGTGCTTGTAATTTTTGTTAATTCTTCTAACAAATTACAAAATCTTGTAACATTTGCATCATCTAAAGGTGCATCTACTTCATCAAGCACACATATAGGAGATGGATTAGTAAGAAATACTGCAAAAATTAAAGATAATGCAGTCAAAGCTTGTTCTCCCCCTGATAATAAAGTAATGGATTGCAACCTTTTTCCTGGTGGGCTTACAAGCATTTCAAGTCCAGCATCTAAAGGATCATCAGAGTCAACCAATTCTAGCTTTGCATTCCCACCATTAAATAGTTTTGTGTATACCTCATTAAACTTTCTATTAATTTTTTCAAAAGCTTCTAGAAGTCTTTTTCTACCTTTATAATTAAGTTCGTTAATACTTTCTTTCAATTTTAAAATAGCTGTAACTAAATCTTGTCTATCTTGTTCTTTTTTTTTGATTTCTGTTTCATATTTATTAGTTTCCTCATCAGCTCTTAAGTTTACTGACCCAAGTTTCTCTCTTTCTCTTTTCCTAGAGTCTAATAGTTCTTCTTGCGTGACAGCATCAGGAAATTCTTTATTTATCTCAAGATTAGAAAATTCTAAAATATTATTTTCACTCAAATTAAGTTCAGTCTTAACTCTTTCAAGTAAATCGTCTTTTCTTTTTTTTAATCCATCTATAGTGGCACCAGAGCTAGCTTTTCTTTCTCTAATTTGAATAGTATTTTCTTTTGTATGATTTAATTTAATTCTCAAGCTGTCAATTTTATTACCTGTTTCCTCAATTACTATTTCATTTTCTTGTTTTTCTTTTTCAGCAATTCTTAAACTTTCGGAAATTTGCCCTTTTTTTTCTGCTTGTGACTGAGGTTGTTTTTCTAATTCTGAGAGTTTATTTAAAAGTTTATTTTTTCTATCATTTAATTGATTAACCATTCTTTCAGAGTTCGATAATAAATTTTTCCAGCTTTCGATTTCAGTTTCTATTGTTTTTATTCTTTCATTTCTTTTTATAGACTCTTTTTTAATTCCCTGGTTTTTACTATAGTTATCAGCATAATTTTCTTGGAGTTTTTTGATATCTTCATTTTTAGAACCTATTTTAGAAATTTTAATTTCATTATCTTCATCGTTAATTTTTTGAATTAAAAATGATAAGTTGATTTGGCATTCTTCCAATAAAGATTGTGCGTCTGATATTTTTTGTTCATCAATTAAATTTTTTATTTTAATAATATCTTCTTTTACTTTGTTAATTACATTGATATTTTTCTTTAAATTATCTAAATTAAAAGTACTAAGAATTTGATCAACTTTATCTTGTTCATCTTTTAATTTATTTTTTGCAATTTCTAAATCTTCGTTAGATTTTTTTTCTGTTTCATAATATTTTGAGTCAACTTCTATTAATTCATTTTTTTCTTCTTTTAGTCTTTTTTCATTTGAATTAGCATCAATTACTATACTCTTTTCTCTGTCCTCATCTTCATCAATTATTTTTACTGAGCTTTTTATATTGTTTATTTCTTCTTTAATTCTTTCATTTTCTTCATCTAAGTTTTGTAATTCGAGATTAAGCCTTTGTATTTTTGATAAATTTTCGATATTTTTTTCTCTTATAGGGTTAACCTTGTCAGTTTCAAATTTAATTTGTTTTTCAAGTTCTGCAATCGTTTCATTAAATTTATTAACTTCATTTTCAGCCTCATCATTTATTTCGTTTTCAAGTTTTATTTCATGATCGATATCTTTTAATCTTAAATAATACAGTCCTGCTTCAATTTTTTTAATTTCTTCAGATATTAATTTATACTTAGTCGCTTCTTCAGCTTGTTTTTGCAAATTTAATAATTGTTTTTCTTGTTGTTTTCTAAGCTCATCAGCTCTTTTTAAATTGTTTTCTGCTGCATTTAATCTAAGTTCTGCTTCGTGTCTTCTTACATGGAGGCCAGCAATGCCAGCTGCCTCTTCAAGTATTGCTCTTCGATCTACTGGCTTTGCAGTAACAAGTGCTCCGATTCTACCTTGGCTTATTAAAGAAGGTGAATGTGCACCAGTAGACAAATCTGCAAAAAACATTTGAGCATCTTTAGCTCTTACTTCTTTATCGTTAATATAAAATTTTGATCCTTTGTCTTTTTCAATTTTTCTTCTTATTTGAATTTCATCTAAATCTTTATATTGATATGGACCATCCTTATTTTCATTTGATAGAGTGATTGAAACTTCTGCAATATTTTTTGAAGGATTATTCGAAGTTCCAGAAAATATTACATCTTCCATTCCTGAGCCACGCATACTTTTTGCTGAAGTCTCTCCCATGCACCATCTAAGCGATTCTACTATATTTGATTTTCCACAACCGTTTGGGCCAACGATTCCTGTTAATCCACTTTCAACTAAAAAGTTAGTTTTTTCAGCAAATGATTTAAATCCATTAAGTTGGATTTTTTTAAACTCCATTTGTTAACTTATATCAGTTTTTCTAGTGATTTTTTTAATTTTTTATAATTTTGAGGATTATCAAACTTTTTATCGTTAATTATCAGTGTTGGCGTAGCTTCAATATTATAATTTTTTACAGCGTTGATTCGATCATTTAGAACATAATCTTCTATATTTTTATTGTTTATACATTTATCATAATTAATTCCAAAATTTTGTTCACTTATAAGTTTTTTCAAATTTTTATTAAGATCTTCTATGGTTTCACCTTGCACCCATTCTTTCTGATTCGAATATAAAAAATGTAAAATATTTGATTTACCATCATTTTTACAATGTGCTATTTTAGATGCGTTTAAAGCAGCTAAATCAAGAGGAAAATTTCTAAATTCTATTTTGGCTAAACCTGTATCGATAAAGTCTTTTTTTAATATTGGATAAATATCTTCATGAAAACTAGCACAATGACCACATGTCAAAGATTCATAAATAATCAATGAAATTTTAGCATCTACATTACCTTCATAAATCGCTTTTATTTTTGAGTCAGTATTTGAAACTTCATTTTTAATTAAATTGTCCTTTTTTTCGCTTTGTTCATTTCCCGGTGAATCGCATCCTAACAAAAAAAATAATGACAATATGAATATAAATAATTTTTTTTTCATTTTTTTTTAAACAATTTGCTCAACTCAGTTAGAGAGTTTTTAATTTTTTCATTCTTAATACCAGAAATTTTTTTAATATATTTGCTTTTTGTCACATTTTTTTGTGTTTTTTCTTTGAACTTTTCTTGTTCTCCCTCGAAAGTAATTAGCTTTATTTTTTCAACCACATTATTTCCAAAAAAAATATTCATTTTATTCATAATTATTTTTTTAGAGTATTCCATATCAACTTCGTGTCCTCTTTTAACCATTATATTTAAGCAACTGACACCTAAACGGTTAGAATTTTTAAATGATTTTGGATAACATACTTTAAATAGTTCGTCCCCAACTATATATCGCCAGTTATCTAGTGTCTCAGAGTATATATGCCCTTTTTTATTGATAATTTTTTTAATTTTTGTGGGCAGAGTATCTTTAAAAGATCTTAAACCTTGAATAGTTTTATATCTCTGCTTAGTATTATATTTAAAATCCATATGAATAAGCAAAACATACCAAAAAAAATTCTTTATTGGTACGATAATAATAAAAGAATATTACCTTGGAGAAAGAATGTTTCTAAAAAACAAAAACAATATTTTACATTAATTAGTGAATTTATGTTGCAGCAAACACAAGTTAAAACTGTAATTTCTTACTTTAAAAATTTTATAAATAAAATTCCCAATCTAAAGAGTCTTGCAAAAGTTAATGACAGAAAATTAATTAAGTGTTGGGAAGGACTTGGATATTATTCAAGAGCCAAAAATTTAAAAAAATGTGCAAAAATAATTATACATAATTATAATGGTAGATTGCCAAATGATTTTGAAGAATTAAAAAAACTTCCAGGAATTGGAGATTACACGGCAAGCGCAATATTAGCTATAGTACATAATAAATCTATTATCCCGTTGGATGGAAATATTGAAAGAGTATTAAAACGCATTTTAAATTTAAAAAAAGAAACTAAAAATGAAAATTTACATAAGCTAAAAAAAGTTTTTGGGACAGCAAATAGATCTTGTGACTATGTGCAAGCATTAATGGAAATAGGAGCGTTAATATGCAAACCAAAAAACCCTTACTGTGAAAAATGCCCAATTACTAAAAACTGTTTATCTTTTAAAAAGAAAGATTTTGAGATTAAGAAAAAAAGTAAAAAAATTATTGATAAATATTATTTGGCAACGCTCTATAAACATGATGATCAAGTTTTATTGATAAAAAATGATAAATTTAAATTTTTAAAAAATTTACTTATATTTCCAATGAAAGAAATCTCTCAATCAGATTCTTTATCTAAATCAAATAATAAATTAAATTTGAAAATGTCTAATATGAATATGAATATTTTTATCGATTTTTCTAATATCAATAAAAAACCAAAAAAAGGTTTATGGGTTGAAAAAAAAAAATTAGAAAATTATATGATCCCAACATTTACAAAAAAAATCTTTGCATCTGTGAAACATAACCTATGAAAAGAGTGGTAATAATAGGTGAGAGAGTTTCAGGTTTATTTTTTGTAAATTTATTAGCAGTTATGTAGGTAAAATTTATAAAAATTAGTTTTTTGAAATTAATCTTTGTCTTAAGCTGTCTAAGGGTACTATTTTACCATTTACATCGCAATGCCAATATGTCCAGCCATTACAACTCTCAGCTCCAAGAATAGTTGCTGCAACTTTATGAATAGATCCTTCAGCTTGATTATGTTTAATACTTCCATCAGCCATAATCTTAGCTATAATTTTTTTCTTGGGATCAAATATACTTGTGCCTGGCTTGATAATTCCAAGCTCCACTAAAGATCCAAAAGGTATTCTTGGTTTAGATCTATTATTCTTCAATGTATCTAAGAAGTCATCTTCAATAGGTTTCGTATTTTTTAGTCTTTGTTGTGCAGCTTTAAAATAGCTTTTTTCTTTTTCAATCCCATAATAATTTCTACCTAATTTTTTTGCAACTGTAGCTGTTGTGCCAGATCCTAAAAATGGATCAAGTATCAAGTCACCTTTATTTGAAGATGCTAATAAAACTCTGTGTAGTAAAGACTCCGGTTTTTGAGTGGAGTGAACTTTTTTTCCATTTTTTTTCAATCTTTCAGTTCCATTACAAATTGGCAAATTCCAGTTTGATCTCATTTGAAGATCGTCATTTAAGCATTTTAATGACTGATAATTAAAAGTGTATTTTGATTTTTCATTTTTAGATGCCCAAATTAATGTTTCGTGAGCATTGGTAAATCTTGTTCCTCTAAAGTTAGGCATTGGATTATTTTTATTCCAGATAACAT
>Ga0208639_1002424_pt1 | contig 10949 bp, 8 predicted proteins | sample ETNtaG_33_FD_185772 | JGI IMG/M metagenome (GOLD analysis project Ga0208639, IMG submission 185772) | Marine microbial and viral communities from oxygen minimum zone, Eastern Pacific Ocean - ETNP201310SV76 (SPAdes) (version 2) | ecosystem: Environmental > Aquatic > Marine > Oceanic ...
AGCACAACATCACAAGTTCCGGCATCTAACCCATCCGCCACAACACTTACAGAAGAAGTTTCTTCCACAACTACTTTAGAACTAGAACAACCGACACCTGAAGAGCAAACAAATATTGGGGCCACCGTCTTTGGGCAAAATCAGATACTTACTGTTGAACTTGAATTCAGCCAAAACAACTTCTTTGAAGATCTACTTAAGAACCATGAATTTGAAGAATACATAACTGCGGATCTAACCATAACTGACGCCTCTGGTGTCCATGTTTATGAAAACGTCGGTGTACGGCTAAAGGGTAATTCCAGTATGGATCATCCAGGAGAGAAAAAACCTTTAAAAATCGACTTCAACCGATTTATATCGGGACAAAATCATGATGGACTACAGAAACTCAACTTTAGTAATGCGTTTAAGGATCCTTCATTTCTTCGAGAAAAAATATTTTTTGATATAAGTCGTGCCGCCGAAGTTCATGCTCCGAGAACAAATTTCGCCAATGTATATTTCAACGGTGAACTTTGGGGCTTTTACACCGTTGTAGAACAAATTGACGACCAATTTCTGAACCACAACATCAGTGATGACACCGGAAACTTATTTAAAGCAGGTTCAGAAGGGGCCGCTGATTTGCAGTACTGGGGAACAGATCAAAAAGATTATGAAAGATCATATGAAATTAAAAACAACGAGGATGCTAACGACTGGAGTGATTTAATCACGTTCATTGATTTCATTAATAACTCCTCATCTGAAGAATTTGAAAATGATCTTGACCAATATCTTGCCACCCAAGATTTTCTCCGGTCGGCAGCTCTTGACAACATCTTCGTCAATCTGGATAGTTACACCTTGTCTGGACGGAATTACTACCTGTATCACAACATGGAAACAGGTTTATGGGAGTGGATAAAATGGGATGGGAATGAGGCATTTGGCGTATTTGCCTATGGGATAAACCAACCTCTTAGTGAGTTACCAGCAACCTTTGCAGATTCTCGAAAAGTGCTTCTTCAAAGAATTTTTGAAAGCGAAGCACTTACCAACCGATACCTCGAAGAAACTTGTTTCTTGATAGAAAATTTTTTTAACCCCACCTATATGAACGAGAAAATAGATGTACTCTCCGAACTTATCGACAACTCAGTTCTTGAAGACCCAAATAAAATGTACACATATGAAGAATTTATAACCAGTCTTGAAAATGACGTTGCCGCCGAAGATCCATTCATAGAAAATTATGAACCTTCAGGAGAAATAGGTAGTGGATTACGACCTAATGGTAGAGGACCTAATGGTGGTTTTACTTTAGGTTTGAAATCCTTCGTAGAGGAACGACACACCTATCTTACTTCCGCGTTGAAGTGTGAATAATGATTGAAGTATTCCTGAAAAAGGAGTTGTTGCGTTCTAAGATCTGCAGTTAATAGTCGCTCTAAAGATTGTTGAATCTATGGCTCCAACACTTAGTCGTTTTCAAGGGTCAATTGTCGTTCTAATTTGTGGGCTCTCTTTTAGTTTTGGTCCGTTGACTTTTAGAGCTGTTGATGAGGCTGATGCTTGGCAATATCTCTTCTGGCGTTGTTCATCCACAGCGATTATATCCATCATCATTATCTGTCTCGCTGGGCACAATCCCTTTCGGTCAGTAAGAGAAGCGGGAAGAAATCAAATAATTGCTGGACTGTTTACCGCCGCAATGTTCACCCTATTTATTATTGCTCTAAGTAGATCTAATGCTGCTTTTGTATTGCTCATGCAATGTACGAGCCCTTTTTATGCCGCTTTTTTTAGTCGAATACTCCTTAAAGAGCCGGTAGAGCGAAAAACTTTAGTTGCTATGACGCTTTCAATCTTTGGTGTGGCAGTCATGGTGGGCAACACTCTAGGAAGAGGTGATGCAATAGGGACGACTCTTGCCGTTATTCTCCCCATGTTTCTTGGCGGTTACACCGTTCTAGTGCGTAGTTCCCCGATTCGTGACCCAGGCGTTCCAGTCATCGTCGGTGGCATTACTGGAGCAATAGTGGCTGCAGCCGTTTCGCTACCCGGGCCCGGTTTAAACGTTCCCTTAAATGACATCATGATGGCTTTTATCGGCGGTGGTGTACTCATCGGATTATTCGCACCTCTATGGAATTATGCTCACCGATTTGTTCCAGCTGCCGATGTCAGTCTTTTATTGATCTCTGAAGTTATAGCAGCACCTATTTGGTTGTGGATTTGGATGAACGAAACACCTCAAGACTTAACGTTAGTTGGCGGGGGTATTTGTTTATTATCAGTGACATGGCTTACTAGGGAAACAGCGATCGATCAAATTCTCGTTGGTGCGCGATCTAGTCAGAAACCTCAACAACTCTCGAAACGAATACACGGCCTTTATGTTGGCGCAGCACCCATATTTAAACGTCCAGATCTAAAAAAGAATAAGGAATCTAAAAAAGACTGACCTCTCTATAAGTATTTACCAACTTGGACAATTCATTCTTGTGCCTAAAAGAGGTGGGTCAGCGACAATCCCTCCTTCAAGCTCTACTGCAACAACTAACTCTAAAGTTGCACCAACGAGGCGGAATGGAAGAGGGCTAATAGCCCAGAATCCTCCTCCAACTGGGTAATCCTGATAATAAGTGAATAGCGGTTCTCCTTCAAAAGTTGAACAGGAAACGTAATAACTATGACCATCAGGTGCTAGACCTAACCAAATTGTGAATTGATCCTCATAGCCCTCTAAATTACTGCCAACCTCAGTAAGTGAACAACCATGAAGAACAACCATGCGGTGTTTCATAGGACTATGTGTTCCACCCATACCCATTGAATAAACCCAAACTTCTTCCCGATCATTTTCATTGATGTCAGTTATGTACTGAATATCGAAATCTACTTCACCTGAATCTGGACCAAGATCTAAATAAAACTCAGCGTCATGCCATGAAGAAGTCACGTGAAGATACCATCTTCCGGTATCATCCGTGGCATCAATAATGGTTGCATAGTCCATTACGCCATCTCCATCAATATCAACCTCCCAATATGGTTCCCAATCCATAACTGGTACATCAGTTGGCGAAGGATCACCAGGGCATGTCAAGTCGAGCAAGCCTGGGATAATTCCTACCGGTACGGTCCCAAGCACTAGATCTGCGAATCCTGGAAGACCTGGATAAATCGGTTCTGCCTCTTCATCCGCTTCAGCGTCATCAACTTCTTCTTCTAATTCAGCAGCGGCAGCGGCAGCGGCAGCAGCTTCAGCCTCAGCAATTATCGCAGCAGCAGCAGCCTCAGCTTCTGCAGCAGCAGCGTCAGCCTCAGCCTCAGCGGCAGCAGCGGTAGCCTCAGCAAGTTCTGCAGCGGCAGCAGCTTCAGCAGCTTCAGCAATAGCGTCAGCGTCGCCATCTATAGCCGCTTCTTCAGCAGCCTCAGCAACGGCTGCGGCGGCAACGGCTTCTGCGGCAGCGGCAGCGGCAATGGCTTGAGCAGCTTCAGCTTCAGCTTCAATACGTGCTTGTTCCGCGTTTGCTAATGCCTCAGCAGCCTCTTCAAGCACAGCTCTAGCTTCATCTAACCCATTATCACTTGAGCAAGCTGAACCAGTTAGGGCAACCAGCAATACTAAAGCACCAAACTTAACTTTTTTTGTATTTTTCATTATTTTTCCTTAATCTACGACTTTCTATTTTCTTACGATTCAATCCATGGAGGAGGATCATGTATCCAACTTTCACAGTCGGTGCCATAAGGCCCCCCAGGATCTTCAAAAGTTTCTAAATTTCTTACGGTGACGAAAGTGAAACCAGTTGAACTAAGTTGATACACCATGCCAGTAAGTGATCCTTCGCCTTCAACTGCGCCTACAACTATTTCGTATTGAACAATTACAGGTGCACCATCTTCTACCTCACAAGCGATCCGCCACGAAGTCCCTACAGTGCCGCCATCAATAAATAACTCATTGCTATCAGGAATGTAAGCGATCTTTAATTCACAGTCTTCAAATATAAGGACTCGGTACCCGACTGTTGAGGCCCCAAAAGGAATTTGTCTTACCCAGAATTCACTTCGATTATCCGCGTTTACATCTGTGCCAAAACTCGCTTTCCATTGGTTTGCGGGAGCTACACCAATGTCATCTAACTCAACCCAATATGGGCCGAACCCAGAACCAGACACATGTGCATAAAAGACTTCAAGATCCCAGTTGTAATAAGTTTGACCACTCTCAGTATTTCCGTCCCCATCCATATCTAAGACTATTGATGCCATTGGTATCGCCTCAGAATCAGGCATTGGGTCTTGAGGTGGACAAGGTGGTGGTTCCTCATCAGGTACACCACCTGCTGGGAATCCCTTTTCCTCTAAAGCAGTCAAATGGGCTTCTCTAGTAACTGCCCCATACCATCCATCTGCTTCTACTCCTAAAAGTTTTTGGAGTTCCTCAACCTCTTCGCTATTCTCTAGCCATAAGTAGGACTTAAGAAGCATCATTTCTTCTCGCATTATTTGATCAACTTCTGATTCATCTTGAGAGTCTTCTACCTGTTCATCAGAGTTTTCTATCTGTTCTTCTTCCAGAACAGTTTCATCTTGAGACTCTTCGACTTCTGCTGATTGGTTCTCTGTATTTTGTTGAAGATCCTGGATAGTTTGTTGAAGGTCTTCAATTTGTTCTTGAGTTTCAGCAAGTTGTTCACTTAACAACTCGTCTGTTCTTGTTGATTCAGATCCGCAAGAAACTGTAAATAGAAGGCCTACGGCTATTAATGATCCTATTTTTATATGGGTTAAACGATTCCTCTTATAAATTTTTTTCTTCACAAGTCCTCTTCCTCGCTGTTCTTGCCCTTTAGATCACTTGAACACCTATTTTCTTACACTTTCACAATTTATTTCTGTTAATTATGACTAAATCTAAATAAGCGTCTTTCTTAAAACTACTAATCAAAGAAAACACATTCTCCATAACCTGGTCCAGCACTACTTGCAGGTAACGTGCCAAGGGCGTCGTATAATTCCTCGATTAAACCCACCAAGATACTTACACCCTGAGCGTTGCCAGAATTTTGTGAAGCCATCTGAAGAGTTCCTTGAAATTCTTCCGGATCGTTGAATACTTCTTGCTCAACTCCCCACCCGATGAGATATATGGCTCGAGCCCAACATCCTGCATACTCTTGATCTGGTTGAGGACTGTTCCCTATGTCAATACCACATTCTGTTTCAAGATGATTGATGAGTAAGTCATGAACATCGTCTAAATCATGACCGTTAGTTTCTCCAGTTGTAAAAGCTTCTACGTAGATAGCCCATTCGTCTAAAAGTTCTGGTGGAGATAACTCTGCCATCAGATTTAGGTACTCGATGTGGCTTGGGCTTGGATCAGCGTAATTATTTGTCCAGTCCTCAAACCATTGAAGCGCAGTTTCACAATAGTTACCGGAGGTAACGGGCGTTTCTTCAATAGAAGTAGAAGAGGACCCAAGAGTTGTTGAAGTTTCAGTAGAAAGAGTTGTTGAAGCTTCAGTAGAAAAAGAAGATTCAGAACTGGTATCTACTCCGCTACATGCGGTTAAGAAAAGGCATGTCAATATCGTTGAACTAAAGAAACTCTTGAGACGAATTTGTATCCTTTTACTCATAAAACTTCTATCCACAGTTAGTTAAACAGTAAGCCAATGTTTTTATTTACCCACGGTAGAGCATTTATGCTTTGTTAAGCAAAAAATTCTGATCAGTAATTCAAGCCGTTGCACTATTGAACTTCAAAACGAAGGTAATCTGATCTCGAATAGCGCTCTGGATTATTCTCAAGTTCATGTCATAAATGGAGTTTGGTAATTCTCCGAAAAGCACTTGTCTCATGTTCAGAATATGGGGTTCCATCTAAATGAAGTAGTTCGTGGAACCATGGTTCTTCTTCATCAACTTCTTCCCACCAAGACCGCCATGGAAAGCGTGTTTGTGTTCTACCATCAACTAGTCCCCAGTTGATGGCTCCTACTTTTTGGTCAGAAAAAATTTGTAAATTGTCTACCGTCGACCCTTCTGATCTAGCAAGCCATTCAGTACAAATAAGTGGGCGTTGATACCGCTGTAAGCTATTAATAATTGTGGCTAAGTCTTTTTCTGGTCCGTAATGGTGGAAAGAAATTATGTCGCTTTGTTCTAACGATAGGGAACTAACACTGTTCATAACTGGGGCTAGGTTGCTGTCGTATTCCCATATTCCGGCTGTTAAAGGTTGAGACGGTTGAGTAGAGCGTGCCCAATTAAACACTTCGGTTAATAGCCCGGCAGCATTTTCAATCTTTAGATCTCGTGTTCCTGCTTCAATTGTTGTTCTATCCATTTGGTCGGGTTCATTAAAGAGGTCCCAAGCTAAAACTCGGGAATCTTCACCAAACCTTTCAAATACTTTGATCACATACGGGCGGAGCGTGATCCATTGTTCAGGATCATGGAGTATCACAGCTCCTGGGCTTTGTACCCAAACAGAGTTATGTAGGTTTGGTACTGGTTCAGGTTGAGGGCCAAGTTCGGGGCAAGTGTTCCAAACACCATCGAAGAGCACGGGAATCATGCCTATTTTGTGCTTATCAGCAATCTCTAATACTTGATCTATTCGATTAAGGAAACCTTTGCTATCTGCTTCAAACAAAAGGTCATGAAGATAGACACGTATTGCATTCATTCCAAGGTCAGCGGCCCAACCAAGTTCACGATTAATCGTCTCTGGGTCAAAAGTTTCTGGTTGCCACATTTCTAACTGATTGCCTGCAGTTGATGGTGTGAAATTGCATCCAACAAGCCAACCAACTTCTTCTCCCCATATAGTTGACCGTTCAAGAGACCATCGTTCACCACTCACAGTTTCATCTTAGGAGCGTAAATAAAGTCCATATAACTTCTTTTCAAAATGATCAAACTTGTGTTGCCTACATGAGCGTCAGATAAGTATCAAGCTCAACTGAACTGATCTGATCATTGATGGCCCGGAACTCTGCCCGTTTAACTTCAGCGAAATAATCTACATAATCGCCATCACGCCCGGCACCTAATGTGGACCGCAAAGTGTCATCAGCGACTAGGGCATCCATGGCATGCAACAAAGTAGGAGGTAACGCTGTAATACCGCGTTGTTGAATCTCGTCAAGTGACAAAGCAAACAGATTGTCAACATTAGGTTCGCCAGGATCAACGTCACGAGCTATTCCATCTAATCCACTACCTAGAAGTGCTGCTAATGCCAGATAAGGGTTTGCTGCTCCATCGGGAACTCGAACCTCAAGTCGTCCACCTTCAGGAATTCGAATCATTTGAGTCCGATTATTTCCACCGTAAGCGACATAAGACGGCGCCCATGTTGCTCCAGAATCAGGTGGACCCACACCAATTCGTTTAAATGAATTAACTGTTGGGCAAACTATCCCGGTTAATCCTTGAGCATGGTCCAAAATCCCACCGATAAAAGAGTAAGCCATTGAACTAAGACCTAGATCTCGGGTATCTCCGTCGTCATGGAATAGTGGTTCGTCGGTATCCGCGGTCCACAGACTGAGATGCGTGTGCAGACCATTACCGGTTTTGTCCGCAAATGGTTTTGGCATAAATGTGGCATACAACCCTTGTCGGCGAGCCAAAGTATGCATCATAAGTCTCAACAAAATTAGACGATCGGATGTCGTAAGAGCATCGGCATACTCAAAATTCTGTTCAAACTGTCCATTGGCATCTTCATGATCATTTGCATAATTGCCCCACCCCATCGCATCCATGTGTCTAGATACTGTTGTGAGATGATCTAACATCACAGTCAATCCGCGAGCGTCGTAGCAAGGTTGCTCGGATGTGTCACGTTCGTCTGCAGGTCGAAACGAACCATCTTCATTACGGTGAAGCATCGAATACTCCGCTTCAACTCCTGCCTTTAACACAAGGTTTTGTTCGGCAGCTTTTTCCATAACCCGTTGGAGAATCACCCTTGGGGCATAAGGCCACAACTCTCCCTCAACTGTCGCATCACACTGGAGGGCCGCCACATTTGGTTGCCACGGTAACTGCGTATATGAAGCTGGATCCGGTATCGCTAAAACATCTGGATCAGCTGGCGTTTGGCTTAAGGGGCCAGCAGCGAATCCGGCAAACCCGGCACCCACCTCTAATAAGTCGTCAATAGCCGACACTGGCACCAATTTGGCACAAGGCTTACCATGCATCTCTACGAACATGGCGTAAATAAACTCCACTCCGTCTTCGGAGATGCGTGCCTTTAATTCATCAGGTGTCATTAGATTCTCCTCTTAGTTGCGGCATTGTGGAAACGCCGCTTCGTTCATTAATCACTTTCACGATCAGTTTCATCCTTCCCAGGTATCCAGGTGGTGCCAGCTAGCGGTACTCCTGCCATCGCCGCCGCTTCAACAGTGAGAGCCGCGAGGTCCTGTGGTTCTAAATTATGCACATGAGATTTTCCGCATGCTCGAGCCAGAGTCTGTGCCTCAAGTGTCAGAACTTTCAGATAATTGGCTAAGCGCCGTCCAGCTAATTCTGGGTCTAAACGACTCGCGAGAGCAGGGTCTTGGGTAGTGATACCGGCGGGATCATTTCCCGCTTGGTATTGGTCCCAGTAACCAGCAGCTGATCCGAGTGCTCTGTATTCTTCGTCAAGCGCCGGATCATTATCACCAATGGCGACCAGTGCCGCCGTTCCTATCGATACAGCATCAGCTCCTAACGCTAAAGCTTTCGCCACATCTGCACCTGAGCGGATACCTCCAGCAACTATGAGTTGAACAGTTCGGTGCATTCCAAGTTCTTTAAGAGCACGTACTGCTTCAGGAACAGCAGCCAAAGTAGGAATACCGACGTGTTCGATAAACACATCTTGGGTTGCCGCCGTTCCTCCTTGCATACCATCCACTACAACCACGTCGGCTCCAGCCTTCACCGCCAACGCCGTGTCATAGTAAGGGCGAGCGGCCCCGATTTTTACATAAATAGGTTTACACCATCCTGTGATTTCACGAAGTTCAATGATCTTTATCTCTAGGTCATCGGGGCCTGTCCAGTCAGGATGTCGACAAGCGCTTCGCTGATCAATCCCTTCAGGCAGTGTTCGCATAGAGGCAACTCTGGCGTCAATTTTTTGACCCATCAACATGCCGCCACCGCCTGGTTTAGCTCCTTGTCCAACTACTACCTCAATAGCGTCAGCTCGACGAAGGTCGTCTGGATTCATTCCATAACGCGACGGCAAATACTGATAAACCAGTTTTGTAGAGTGGCTGCGTTCTTCATCGGTCATTCCTCCATCACCTGTGGTAGTTGATGTTCCAACAGCAGAGGCGCCACGCCCTAAAGCTTCCTTCGCGTTAGCGGAAAGCGAACCAAAGCTCATTCCGGCGATCGTGACAGGTATATCTAGGTGTATGGGTTCGCTTGCATTTCTGGCTCCTAAAACAACGTCCGTTCCACAGGACTCTCGATACCCCTCTAGGGGATATCGAGACATAGATGCCCCTAAGAAGACAAGGTCGTCAAAGTTTGGAAGTTGTCGCTTAGCGCCGAATCCTCGAATGGAATACACACCCGTGTTAGCGGCCCGTCGAATCTCAGCCATGACTTCCGGACTAAACGTATGAGATTTTTGAAGATGCCAATCGTTACTCATCAACCATCGCTCCTCTCGTTGGATTCACTAGCTGCGTCAACGTCGTCGGGTTGAAAGTTGTAAAGAGTGCGAGCTGAACCGTAACGACGAAAATCTGACACATCAGCTTTCATGCCGGACTCAGTTAAACAAGTAGTTAAAAATTCGAGATGCTCAGGGCACATCTCCTTCTCAATACAATCAGCACCGAGACTGGCAACAGAGCCTCTCACAAACAGACGGGCTTCATAAATTGAATCTCCGAGATCATCCCCTGCGTCACCAAGAACTACAAGGTTTCCGGCTTGAGCCATGAAAGCACTCATATGGCCAACATTGCCACCGACCACAATGTCGACACCTTTCATAGAAATACCGCAACGTGCTGAAGCGTTTCCTTGAATCACTACCAGCCCGCCATGCCCTGTCGCTGCCGCACTCTGTCCAGCGTTTCCGGTGATTGTGACAGAACCTGACATAATATTTTCTGCCAATCCAGTTCCTGCATTTCCATCCACTAATACCGTGGCCAATTGATTCATACCTGCACAGTAATAACCGACAGGCCCTTCAATCTTGACCTCAACAGCAGCATTGAGACCGCAAGCCAATGCGTGTGCGCCTTGTGGATGTGTGATTATAAATTCTCCATTTTCAGCGGTTTGTAAAGCAGCGTTTACGTCTCGGAGTGTTCCCGTTGAAAGATCTAAACTTGTCATGTTCTACTCCAAGCGAAAATTCGGGCGGGCTCGGGTTCCCAGACCTCAGCGTCACCAACATCGGGAAGTTGAGCTATTGCTCTGTACTCCGAGGACATTGCTACCCAGTCGTCGGTTTCGGCCATCACCGCTGGTTTGCAAGCAATCGGATCGCGAACCACGGCGAAGCCGTCGCGGGTTCCAATGCAAAAAGTGTAAAACCCGTCTAATTCATCTAACCCTCGCTCAAGAGCTTCAACCAGTGTGTCGCCTTCTCGGAGGCGCCACGCCAGATAACCTGCTGCGACCTCTGTGTCGTTCTCTGTTTGGAAAGACTCTCCTTTTGACTCAAGTATTTCTCGCAGCAAATTATGATTTGAGAGCGAACCATTATGGACTAAACATGAGTCTTTGCCCGTGGAAAATGGGTGAGATCCTGCTGTGGTTACGGCAGATTCGGTTGCCATCCGGGTATGTGCGATCGCATGAGTGCCTGTACGGTCGGCCAGCCCGTAGCGTTCTGCCACTAAACGTGGATCTCCAACTGCTTTATAGAGTTCAATGGCGTGTCCGGACCCCAAAACTGTTGATTTAGGAACATT
>Ga0208639_1002426_pt1 | contig 10936 bp, 14 predicted proteins | sample ETNtaG_33_FD_185772 | JGI IMG/M metagenome (GOLD analysis project Ga0208639, IMG submission 185772) | Marine microbial and viral communities from oxygen minimum zone, Eastern Pacific Ocean - ETNP201310SV76 (SPAdes) (version 2) | ecosystem: Environmental > Aquatic > Marine > Oceanic ...
AATATTTTTACAAAAAATGGTCTTCCTTTTCCAAGAACTAAACTAGATTGATCTTCACCTCCTATCCAATTAATTTTCACTTGAGTGCCATCAAATTTTTTTATTAAAAAATTTGAAATTTTTCCTTCAATACTTTCTATATTCTCAAATCCTTTAAAATCACAATTATGACAACCAATTCCATTGCATTTTTTACACGATAATTGTTTTTGAGGTAATTTTCTAATTTTTTTATTATATCTACCATAAATAAAAATGGGTTTTGTTCGAATGGTACAAGATTCATCTTTGAAATTTGCTTGTATAAACATTTCAGGATCAACTAGAATTCGTTTAGATTTTGTTTTTTGTGATATTTTTTTTGCCATCTCTTTAGAAATTCCAAACTTGATATTTTCAATTCCTTTAATTTTGAATTTTGATTTTATATAATCATCTTTTTCTAGAAATGAATTTTTTAGAGTTAAACCCAAATTGAAAGTTTTAAAATCAATATTATTTGATTTTTCATAGATATTTGATAGCATTATGTCAAGATTTTGGAAGATGTTTTTACAGATATAGCATTTTGTATCAGAAGATTTGGAAAATTTTTTGAGATACTTTTTTCCTAGTAATTTTGATGGTGGTTTTCCTGTAAATTTTGAGATTAATCTACCAGCACAATGTTCACAAAGATCATAATTTTTGAATATTTTAGAAATTGTAACTGATTGAGGTTTCACATAATTGAATATGTAATTGATTTAATGAGTATTTGTCATGCAGACTAGTATTAAATATGAGATTTTTTGAAGATGTTTTTATGGAGTATGTAACAAAATATCCAAAAACAGTTCTAATTGATAATGATAAAAATAACAAAATTCATGTTGATAAAATGACAGGAGTAGAAGAATTGCATTTAATTGTTAAAGAAAGTGCAGAAAAAATGAGAAACATTCTGTTTAATGAAGGATTCACTACAGTAAAATTTGAACACAAACAACCGCTTCAAATTGGAGATGGATTATCATTGAAATTGAAAAAACCATGGGAGATGCATGTGAGATTATTTTCTAATACAAAAGATAGTATTTCAATTCAAGGTGAAGTTGAGATATCAAGAGACTATTTACAACATTTGTTTAGTCAACGTACTGCTGTCATTTACGAGATTGAATCAATTTTAAAGAAAAATGGAATAAAATATGATATTTTAAATAAAAGAATCAGCAAATATGTAAACAAAGTCTTAGATGAATACAAAATAAAATTAGTTACTCCAGATATTCCAGTTTTTGCATGGAAACCAATGTTGTTTATGATTGGAACTGTAGGCGCAATGTATTTGTGGAAATATTTGCATACACTTTGAAGCTTTAATTATTAATTAGAAGAATAAACTTCGTGTCAGATCAGATAAAACCATTATTCATTAAGCACTATGGTGTTTCACCATGGGAAATTAATGTAATTCGAAGCATACTTGATAAAAGATTCCAAACAGAAGATGAAGAAATTGAAAATACATATGAAGAAAAATTTGTCAGTCATTTAGAGATATCTTTTCCATATTCATTTAATAGTGAATTTTTCAAATGGTTTGATTTCAAAGAATGGGATAAACTTAAAGGAGTTTTTAAGGAAATGAAACGAAGAAGAGGAAATGGAAAAGCGTTAAGAATAAAATTAAAATTTTTAGGAGAACCAGATATTGAATTCATTATCGAATCAGATGAAAGTCAATGGTTCAAAATGGAAGTTGAAAAAATAGATTTTGTTGTAGAATTATTGCCATATCATTTAGATAAAGAAAAGCTTCCAAAAGATGTTAAAAGTGTGATTTATAATTTTGATCAAGAAGCAGCAAGATGGAGATTGAGTACAGTGTTTACAGATGAGAAGAAATTTGTAAATTCAGAAAATGGATGGAAATTAACTACTTGATTTCTTTTTCAAGTGGCTCAACTAATCCGTGTAATTCTTTATACTTTGATTCAATAAAATCAAGAGATTCATCTAACTTCTTAGATTTTCCATATTTGTAACGAACTAATTCACGGTGATGCCAGAAATTTTTTCCTTCTTCTACAGAGATTGTTGTGAAATAATCAGTTCCCTTTAGATTATCAGGTAATTTCATTTGATATGGAAAGAGAAATTCGGCAATGAACCATTCATCTCCATCAGGATAATCATTACCAGTTTCAACATCAAAGAAGATATGAAGAAGATTTGATTGCATTAAACCGTCAGTAGATATTTCAGGATGTTTTACATTTGATTTTTTGAAATCAAGTTTTGTTAATTCAGGAATAAAAAATTCATTAATGATTGATTTTCGAAATATTCTATTTACGTCTATTATATTCAATAGTTGTTGAATAGAAAAAACTGTCTAATAATCATTTGTCATGTACATAATAGATGGATTAAATATCATAAATGATTTAATCATACATCAATGAAAAAACGTTTCAATGTATTGGTTACAAGACGCCTACACAAATCTGCATTAGATGAGTTAGAAAAAAAATGTAATGTTTTTTTGCATAATGGTAAGATCCCAATTCCAAAAAAGAATTTAATTAATAAAATTAAAGATATGGATGGTTTGATTTGCCATCCATATGATACAATAGACAAAAAAGTCATTAAAAATGCAAAAAATCTCAAAGTGATCAGTACTTTCAGTGTAGGATTTGATCACATAGATATTGATTTTGCAAAGTCACTTGGAATTAAAATTGGTTATACACCTGAAGTTTTGACAAATGCAACTGCTGAATTAACAATTGGATTAATTCTAGATATTTTAAGAAGAATTTCAGAAGGTGACAGAATTATTAGAAATAAAAAATGGAATGTGATATTTGGCGCTTATGACTACACAGGTACAGAAGTTTCAGGTAAAACTATTGGAATTATAGGAATGGGACGAATTGGTAGAGAAGTTGCAAAAAAAGCAAATGGCTTAGGAATGAATGTGATTTATCATAACAGAAAACCTGTATCAAAGAGTATAGAAAGAAAATTAAAAGCAAAATATGTATCAGAAAGTGTACTCTACAAAAAAAGCGATGTTATTTCATTGCATGTTCCATACAATAAAGATACACATCATTTAATGAATTCAAAAATTTTTAAAAAAATGAAAAAGACTTCTTTTTTAATAAATACATCTAGAGGAAAAATTGTGAATGAGAAACAATTAGTGACTGCATTGAAAACAAAAGAGATTCAAGGTGCAGGAATGGATGTTTATGAATCAGAGCCGGTTCATAGAGATAGTTTATTATTAAAATTAGAAAACGTTGTTTTAGCACCACATGTTGGAAGTTCTACTAATGAAACAAGACAAAAAATGTCCGATATTACTGTAAAAAATTTAGTTTTTGCATTAGAAGGAAAAAAATTACTTTATTCGGTTTAATCTAATTGAATTAAAACATCATCAGGATTTCCTTTAACACAATCAGTTCCAACAGATTTAAGTTTTTGAAATTCAAGTATGCCTTCAGGGATTTTTCCTATTTTTTGAAGTTCACCAATTTTTACAGTTACAACATCCTTATGTTTTTCACATGTAATTCCAACCATGTAAGAATCATCATTGTGAACAATTTCTACAACATATTCTGGTGGATTAACACAATCTCGCCCACTTTGTTTTACAGAGCATCTATCAGGGAGCATAAAATTCTAATTTTTATGGAATATTAAATCTCATCTATTATTGAATTAAAGTTCCATAACTGATTCTTTTGAGAATTATGTTCTTTTAAAATCCCTTTATCTTGTAATTTTTTTACAACCAAAGCAGAATATGCAGGGGCTCCAGTTGCACCAGGAGAATTATAATTTACAATATGAAATGAATTATGACCTTCCCGTTCCATTACATCAGATATAAAATTTCCATCTGGAGAAATTACAGGAGTGCGTATTCCTGCAGTTCCTTTTTTTGTGAAATAATCTGGTTTCAAAGATGGAATAAAATCCATAACACGCTGAACCATTGAATCTTTTGAAATTGAACTTCTAAATTCATGACTAATTAATGACAGAAAATCAGGATTGAGAAATAATTTTTTTGCACCACCAGTAAGAATTTCTCCTAGTTTAGATACAGTTGATGGAATGTCAGTTACAAAACCATCGTATGTTTCAGGTGTTGGTACAGGTACAGCATTCGGACCAATCTCAGTGGTTCCATTAGCACGTTTTATCCAATGAGGATCAAGAAAAGGAAATTCAGGATGTCTTGCTACTGAATAGATGTTTGTTTTTACAATGTCAGCATAATTATTATCAGCTATCCAATATTCACCCCTAAAATGAAGATCAGAATAAGATTCGAATAAATCAAATTGTTTTGCAATATCAAGAGAATTTCCACCAGAGCAATTAATCAAATAATTACATTCAATTGAAGAATTATCTGTAAAGTTGATTTGAATTACATCATCATTCATGAAAAATGATTTCACATTTTTTTGAAAAAGAAATTCAGTAGAATTTTGAACAGAAATTTTCTGTATTTCTTGTGTGAGTTTAGAATAATCTGTAGATACATCACTTTTACATAATAACCCAGAATGACATTCAATGTTTTGTTCTTTTTGTTTTAATTCATTTGAATCTAATAACAAAAGATTATCTTCAGATACACCATTTTCTACTCCCCATTTTTGGTATTTTTCTAATGTTTTATGTTGAATTTCATTTAAAGCAACTTCTATGGTTCCTACTTCATTCCAAGGAGACATTTTGTTTTTTGCAAGTGATTTCCATAATTCACGAGATACATGTGCAGATTTGGCAAAAATTTTTTTCTTTTCAGGATTTAGATAAAATGGAGTATGAACAACTCCAGTATTTCTTCCACTAGTATGTTGAGCTACATTAGATTCTTTTTCAATTACACAAACACTTGAGTTGTAAAGATTAGATATCCAATATGAAATTGTGGTACCTAAAATTCCTCCACCTATAATTGCGATATCAAATTTTTTCAATATACAACAACATACAGTCTAGAATTTTAAATTAAAGATGGCGCCGAGAGAGAGATTTGAACTCTCGATCCCTTGCGAGAACGTGCTTTATGGTTTAAGATTTCCAGGCACGCGCCCTACCAGGCTAGGCGACCTCGGCATTAGCTTTCGCTAAATAATAATTCGATAGTGATTATAAAAATGCATTATTAATTTATTTGAAAACATGAATTATGATAATTTTTTCTATTATACTTTCATCAAGTGTTATAGCTTTTGATGTTATTTTGTATGTTCCTTCCAATATATGATCACCATTATTTTTTATTTGATCCCAAACAAAAGTTACTTCTTCATGAGAATTTAATTTAGAAATTACTTGAGCTGATGCTGGTGAAAAAATAGGTATACTATCTAGCTGCTTTATCACTAAACCATACGAAGCATCATGAAACCTTAGGTCATCAGTACCTGAATTAACAATTGTAATAGAGATGGGTTCACCTAATGTAAAATTGGTTTTTTCTGTAACAATTGATAATGATGTTCCATCAACAAAGACTAATTGATCCTCTACACCATATTCATACAAAATAATTCCAAAAATTGGTCCAGCCACAACACCAAGAATTATTGCAAAAAGTAAACCTTTAGGAAACAATTTTTATTCTTTTTTTGGTGTACTGGTACGCCAGTTTTTTGGATAAGTGTTTGGTTTCATAATGATTCGTTTTGTTTGAAAAGCATAACCTTTAGTTTGTTCTTTCAGTTCAGTTTCAGATAAGAGTGATTCTGCTAATGCAACAATCTCACCTTTTTGAGAATAAATTCCAACTAGATCACCTTTTTCTAAATATGGAGATATTTGTAAGACTCCAGGTATTGCTAATTGTGCACCATGACACATAGAATCTATTGCAGAATCACGAATAACTACAGATTTAATTTCACTAAGAGTTTCTTCTACTGGCCTAATAATTTTCAAAAGTTTTGATTCATCTTTATTTTCTTTCCAAGTTGCATATGCATCAGCTAATTCATGCATGGTGACAAGATTCTTTTCACTGAATTGATGGACACGTGAACGACGTAATTCAATCATTGAACCACCAGGTCCAAGTAATTCACCCATATCATAATATAATTTTCTTATGTATGTTCCAGCCTCACATAAGATTCGTAATAAAACCAGACGTTCTTTTTGTTCTAACAGTTCTAATTCATAGATTGTTCTGCTTCGTGTTTGTCTTACTACAGCAGAACGTTGTGGAGGTTTTTGAAAAATTTCACCACGGAATAATTCAAGTATTTGTTCTAATTTTTCTTTGGAAGGTAACGAATGTAGTCTACCCAATGCATGGTATTCCTTTGGTCCCAATAACAATACTCCAAGAGCTTTTGTTCCTTCACCTAAACCAAGAGGTAAAACACCTGAGACTTGTGGATCAAGAGTTCCGCTATGACCAGCTTTAGGAATTTCTAGAATTCTTTTTGCCCAAGCAACAACTTCATGACTTGTAGGTCCTGGCGGTTTATCAATCAAAATTAAACCATAATCAAGTAGCTGTTCAATAGTTCGTTTGTCATAGTATGTTCCATTTTCAGGATTAGTCAAATCCTCATCTATTTTCACAAGATTTTCAAGTTGTTTTAGAGTCAAAGTAATTCTCTCACACTTGATTTTGCAATTTCTAACACTTGTTCTGCATTAATTCCATCAGTTTGAATGATTTTATCAAAAACTGAAAGATCATCTCCAAATTCAAAATTGTAGAGATTTTTGTAAATTAATTTATTTTCATTAAATCTTTTGTTAACAACTTCAAATGCAGAAGATTCTTCCATATTATCACGATTTTGCATACGTTTTGCACTATTTTCTATAGTTCCGCTTAACCATAATTTTATTCCACTATCAATTAGCCATGGAAGTGTATAGCTAGTGATAACAACATCACCTTTTTCAAATAATTTGATTAATTTTTCATCAACTTTTTTATCAAATTCTGGATTTTCTTTTCTTTGATTAAGGAATTTCATTCCATCTTCAGTATCCCACCAATCATCACCACTAGAAGAAAATCCTTGTTCACTGGCAAGTTCTTTCAAAATATCACCACCGCTAAGATAATTTAGATTGAATTCTTTTGCTAGTCCTTTTGCTACAGTTGTCTTTCCAATAGCAGGAGGACCAGACACTACAATGGATTTTGACAATTATCCTAAATCCATTTGTGTTTTAGTTAGTTTCATGATGAGCCCACTAAATGCAATTGATGATAGGAAATACCAAGCCCACAAGTATAATGCATTTTCGTCTTGACAATATGCACCCTCTTCAACTTTAAGAGCAGTGCATGTTAGTTCAAACCAATCACCAGGAATAACATTTAGTGGAATTGGTGAAAGTGCAACAGTATATGAGAATAATTGCGGGAGTACAAAATAGAAAATTAACATTAAAGGAATAATTGTAATCATCATTGGACGTATATTCATCTGCATCATTTCCATATTCATTTTATTCATGTAAGCAGATTTTTTGTTTGCATTAGCAATTCTTGCTTGATCTTTTGATCTAAATGCAGCCATTCTTTCTTTTTGCCAAGCTCGAACCTCTTTTGTGATTCGTCTCTGTTTTACTTGATCAACCATTTTTTTTCTAATAGATGAGTTGATCAGATTCAATGCAATTCCAAATCCAGCAACTGCCAGCATTGATAAAATTGCACCTTTAATCATAGGATCGTCTGTACCCAAAGGACCTTCTCTCATACCAAAGAAATCCATTTGAAGAAAAACTGCATCAATGAAGTTTAGTATAAAATTAAATTCCATTTATTCATCGACTCCTATTGCATCTATTACATTTTGTGCGGCTTCTTCAATTTTTCCTTCATTATTCAATATGACTTTCATTGGAGACCCTGATAAAACTGAACAGCTTGATAACATAGCATCTTGTACTGCAAGTTCCTTTTTTATTGCTTCGATTGAAATTTTATCACGATTTCTAGAATCATCCTTCATTCGACGATTGTAAATTTCTTCAGGACGTGCTGAAATTGCTATGAAATGTGTTGGTTCAAGAATTTGAATTACATGATTTGGTAAACCAGGATAAAATCCTTCTTTGGTGGAAATGAATGCATGTGTATCAATGAAGATTACATCATCAGTCAATTCAGCAATTTTTGATGCTGCCTTTTTCTGTAATGCTTTTTGTTCTGAAACAGGTAATCTTCTTAAAGAATCTCTGTCAGAAAAACCACCATCTGTTGCCTGCTCCATCATCATTGTTCCATAGCTATGAACACATGCTTTGTGTTTGTCAGCTTTTAACATTTCGACAATACGCTCTACTAGAGAAGTTTTTCCAACTCCCGGAATTCCAACAATTACGATTTTTTTACGTTCTACCAAGCAAAGCACCTAACCGTGGCATGACAACTTCCACCTGTTCTTTTACTAATTGGTTATAGTAATTAATTAGAATATCTACAGAAAGCAAAATTCCAATTCCGGTACCAAATACTCCTAATACATCCGAAACACCTGCAATTAATCCAAGAATTGCAGAACCGATTATTGTAACTGATGGAATGTATCTGTTAAGTAATGTTTCAATTGGTTTGTTTGAACGTCTAAATCCAGGTACTTGTACATCTGCATCTAAAAGATTTTGTGCCGCTTTCTTTGGAGAAAGTCCACCAAGTTCTACCCACAATCTTCCAAAAACAATTACAATTCCAATCATGAATATCACATATCCAATAGCACGAATAGGATCTTGCGCTGCAAGATCTAGACCTCTTGGAGGAGTAATAAAGTAAACAATTCCACCGATCGGAGATGACGGGCTAGTAGGATCAAATTGTCCTAAAATATTCAAGAATACATTATTGTTACGCGGGTTAAATTGTGACCAAAACATTTGTCCAATAAACACAGCGTTTGCAGTTAATGCAGAAGCCAAAATTACAGGAATGTTTGAAACATACATCATTTTGATTGGATAAGTTGCAGCAAATCCTCTATACTTTGTAGAAACAATTGGAATTTCTACCTTCATACCTTGAGTGTATACAAGTATCGCAAGTATTCCCGCAGTTAAGAACAATCCAAAGACACTCGGCAGTTGATTTGACCGGAACAACGCATCTGCTACATCACCATACGCAGCCATCTGACCAATGAATGGAAATACACCAACTGCACCACCGTCACCAGCAGGCATTGGACTAAACAGACTCCAGAGAATTTGTTGAGCAACTCCTGCCATAATGAATATACTAATTCCACTACCTAGACCCCATCCTTTTTGGATAGTTTCATCCAAGAACATTACAATTACAGACGCCCCCATTAACTGCCCTATCAGTATGTACATCACATGCGGCTCAGAAATTCCGGGTCCATAAACAGCAATTGCGTATACTATAGACTCAGCAACAATTACGATGTAAGTTACAAGCTTTGTAGCAGTTTGAAATACACCACGTTCTGCGGGGTTTTTAAAATCAAACTTTAAGATATCAGAACCACGAAGTAATTGCATTAATAGACCACCAGTAACTATTGGTCCAATACCTAATTCAACAAGAGAACCTTGTGCTGATGCAAAAATTACTCTTGCAAATGCTAGAAAATCAAATTCAGGTGCAGATGCGCCAAACAAAGGAGTTTGACCCATGACTAGATAAATTACAAGACAACCAGAAGTCCATAGAATTTTTTGTTGTAAAGGAATTTTCCTTTTTGGTTTTGGAACTTGAGGAATGTAAGGTTCAGCCTTGGCTACAATTTTTCGTATGGTTTCAGTTAGTGTTCCTTCAGCCATCGTTGTTTTCTACATCTTCAGTTTTTTCTTGTGTTTTTTCTTCAGTTTTTTGAATAGGAAGAATTACTTCACCACCTGCTTGTTTTACTTTTTCAATTGCAGAAGGTGTTGCGTTTTTTACTTTAATTGTATATGCAGTATTAATTTGACCTCCACCTAGTAATTTTTCAATCTTTAGTGATTGTAGATCTAAAACGTTTTTGGAATTTTCAGATTTTCCAGATTTAGAAAATAAATCATTCAAGTCTCTAACATTTATCCAAATCTTTGTAATGCTTGGATGTGGAGAATGAGTTCCTTCATGACCAAAATGATCTTGATCTTCTTTAATTACAGTACTTGCTAAGTGTTTGAGATGTCCAGAACGTCCTAGACCACCTTTATGACCAAATGATCTATGTTGTGCAACTTGACCCCATCCCATGTGTCTTCCGCCTCTTAATCTTCTAGTTTTTCTTAATCTTGTTGCCATACTACATCATCCTCTTTACAATAACTAAAAGTTCTTTGTTATGTCCCAAAACACCTTTTTGACCATAAAGTCGTTTGCAACTTCTTTTGAATCCGTGTCGTGGAGGATCTAGAGCAAACCAAGGTTTTAGTGGTTTTAATTTTGTAAGAGATGTTTTACCTTCTGCTAATGCAGAAGCCAATTCATCTACAGATTTGTATCCTAATGCGGTGATATCTTCAGGAGTGATTTTCTTATAACCAGATTTTCGGGCTTTTTTATCTAAAAGTTCCTTAGCAGTTTCAACATCAAGTTCTTGCCAGGCAACATAATGTTGGACTTTTCTCAACATTCCAATCGTATTATCTATTTCAGGAATGATTACTGCACGATGTTTCTTTTCTAATTTTAATAGATTCATTGTAGTGGTAGCCCAATAAGGTACATCTGCTGTTCCACTAATTCTTACAACAAGATATGCTTTAGACATAGTACTCATCCCTGACTGAATGTCTGTCTTAGACATTCAAGTAATGCTTTTGATGTTGAATTCATTGTTGCAGTAGAGCCATTTGTATGAGTCCATGCATCTTTTACACCTGCTAATTTTAATAAATTACGAATTTTTCCACCTGCAACAAGTCCTAGTCCTCTTGGACCTGGTAA
>Ga0208639_1002430_pt1 | contig 10928 bp, 10 predicted proteins | sample ETNtaG_33_FD_185772 | JGI IMG/M metagenome (GOLD analysis project Ga0208639, IMG submission 185772) | Marine microbial and viral communities from oxygen minimum zone, Eastern Pacific Ocean - ETNP201310SV76 (SPAdes) (version 2) | ecosystem: Environmental > Aquatic > Marine > Oceanic ...
GTCTGCGGAATCCGATACTTCTATAACAGTGTCAGAGGCTGATGAACTTTTAGAGAAAGGGAACCTGGAAATGGTTGCTGATGAATCTGAAATTACTGAAGCCGATGACCCAGAAGCCGATGAGAAGAAGAAAAAGGTTGCTGGGTCTGGAGAAGTTGTCGAGGACGATGATGAAACTGATGGCGATGAAGTAGATAAAGATGAAGATGACGAAGTTGAAGAAGCTGAAAAAACCAAATCTGCTAAGACTAGGAAAGAAGAAGTTGAAATTGAAATTGAAGTTGATGTGACCGAAGATGTTAACGCATTGTTTGATGGTCAAGATTTGACTGAAGATTTCAAAGCACGAACACAACTTGTATTTGAAACTGCGGTGAAAGCCAAAGTCAAGGAAAACTTGAAGTCTATCGAAGAGAAGATGGAAGAGAAACTTGAGGAGCAGGTTGCTGATACGCTTTCTGATATTACAGAGAAACTAGATGGTTATCTTGACTATATGGTTACCGAGTATATTGAAGAAAATGTACAGGCTATCGAACACAAGCAGAAAAACGAAATCCTAGAGGGTTTTGTTAGTGGTATGCAAAAGTTGTTTGCTGAAAATTATATTGAAATCCCTAACGAGAAGTACAATGTAGTTGACGAGCAGGCTAAAGAGATTGAATCTCTTAAGGAGACTCTTGATGCTGAGATGAATAAAAACATTGAAGCGAAAGGTCAACTAGCGGATGCGACTGCTGAAAAGATTTTCAGAGAAGTAACAGAAGATTTAACTGAGACCCAGAAAGCGAAAATTAAAAAATTGGCCGACGGCGTTGAGTACGATGATGCTGAATCTTATACTGAAAAACTGAACACTTTGAAAGAGACTTATTTTCCTTCAGAGGCGGAGAAAGAAGAAGTAATTGCAACGGAGGGCTCGAAAGATGCTACCTCTAACGGGGTGATGACTGATGCAATGAAGAAGGTAGTGGCTTCACTTTCTAATCAAAGAGAACCGAGCATTTTAGGTGCTTAATCATCATTTATATTTAATAGGAGAAACAGAAAATGTTTTTATCAGAAGAAATTAAAGATAAGTGGCAGCCAGTTATGGAGCACGAGGATTTGCCACAAATCCAAGATGCAACAAAACGTGCAATTACACTTCGTCTTTTAGAAAACCAAGAAAAGGCTTTGCAAGAAGCCAATGTTACTGGTGCTAATGTAGACAATTGGGACCCAATCCTAATTTCTCTAGTACGCAGAACTATGCCTCAGTTGATGGCGTATGATACTATAGGCGTTCAGCCAATGAGTGGTCCTACTGGACTTATCTTTGCTATGAAATCTCACTATACTGGTGATGCTTCTTCAGGTGCTGAAGCATTGGCATTACCAGCTGGTCAACCTGACGTTGACTTTTCGGGTGATAACGCAAATACTCAAAATACATACACTACTGCTGAAGGTGAAGCCCTAGGCGGATTCGTTTCAGGTGGGGGAGACTTCAAAGAAATGTCCTTCTCAATCGAGAAATCAAGCGTAACTGCGGATACTCGTGCGTTGAAAGCTAAGTATTCTTTGGAACTTGCTCAAGACCTGAAAGCAATCCACGGACTGGATGCAGAATCAGAATTATCAAATATTCTATCTGCTGAAATTCTTGCTGAAATCAATCGTGAAGTTATTGAGAAGATTCTTTCTCAAGCAACTCCGGGTGCGACTTCAGGTACTGCCAACGCAGGTACTTTTGATGTCGCTGATGCAGTTGACAACAGAGGCGCACGTTGGGGTGGAGAGCGTTACAAATCACTATTGATTCAAATCAATCGTGAAGCAAATCTTATCGCTAAGAACACCGGTCGTGGCGCTGGTAACTGGATTATATGTAGTGCAGATGTTGCGTCTGCTCTTGATATGGTTGCAGGACTTAAAGAGCCTGGTATGGATGTTGGAGCAAATCAGCCTGATATCGCTAATAGTGTGTCTGCTGGTACTCTGGGTGGAAAATACAAAGTATTTATCGACCAGTTTGCGGCATCGGACAGCGTTACAGTGGGCTTTAAGGGAAGTAATATGTATGATGCAGGTATGTTCTACTGTCCATACGTTCCACTACAGTTGATGAAATCAATTGGTGAGGAAGACTTCCAGCCGCGTCTTGGCTTCAAGACTCGTTATGGTCTTACTCATAACCCATTCGCTTCTGGCACAGCTGGACAGAATCCTTACTTCCGTAAGTTTACTGTTGCGAATCTGTAATAGTAGAATGAAATAGATTTCCCTTTACCTTTGGGAAACCGTATCGAGCCCTGATTCTTTGGAATCGGGGCTTTTTATTTGCCGAACTAGGAGTATAAATAGAAGTATGAATCCAACAAAGCAAATAGAAATAAATTGCCTCGTGGCATATCAGATAATAGCAACTACAACATTATTTTGGGGATGGTATATAACCAATGGTACAAGAAACGAGAATAGCACCGAATAAAGTAAATTTAGCGAAAAGTACCAACTATCGCTTGAATATTCACGTTCTTCCAGAGACACAGTTCTGGTTGACTACGTGTAATCTTCCGTCTTTGAGTACCAGCGAGGTGGCGATACCTGACCCAGTCTATGGGAACAGATATACACCCTCGAACACTCAACAAGTAGCACCGATGACAGTCACATTCTTAGTGGATGAGGACTATTCCAATTATATGGAAATTATAGCTTTGATGCACAAGGCCACTGGACCAGATTTATCTAAGAGATTTAAGCCCGGAGAGGCCACTGGCTCAGATGGAAGTCTGCATATCCTCTCAAATAACAAAAATGTCTCGGAAGTAGTATTCACCTTCCACAATCTATTTCCTACTATTCTAGGAGAACTCCAGATGTCCAACGAGTCCACAGAGCCGTTGCTCACTGATTTGACACTACAATATGATTATATGACGTACCAGAGCGGGAAACCACTCTAAAACCGTACTTATTTCTAAGAAAAAAGTACAAAAACGCTTGACATTTGATGTGAGATAGTATACAATGGTCTGATGAAAATAGAAGAATTGGAAAACTCGGTCGAAAAAGACTTATACATAGACGAAACAATCTTAGCAAGAGAATCGCTTGGGACACCTCTAAAGCACAATAAGTATCTGAAGATGCTATTGAGGGAGAGGCTCAAACTGAAGAAATTGCGGAATGAATTCTATAAGGTATCCTTAGGCAGAACGAACTATTACAATGGTTCGGACCCTGATCCATTCGAGTATGTTCTGAAAGACCGTGAGGTCAAGGAATATGTCCGTGTGGACCCAGTTGTGGTTGAGGCTGAGGCTAAAGTTACACTACAAGAAGAATTAGTCAAATATCTTGAGGAAATATGCAAGATGTTTGAGAAACGTGGATTTGCTATTAAGAATGCTATAGACTGGCTCAAGTTCACCCAAGGAGAATTTTAATGAAATGCTGGCATTGTTCAACAGAGTTAATTTGGGGTGGTGATCACAGCCTAGAAGAGGATGAATGCCCGGAGTTCGATATGGTAACCAATTTATCGTGTCCAAAATGTGAGGCCTTTGTTGAAGTATATATGCCAAGAATAGAAGATATCTTAGCGGAGAAACTTTAATTGTGGCAGATATTGTCGTACATCAAAAGGATGATGTATATCTGAATATTGAGTGTGAAGCGGGAATCGCCCACGACATATCAGATTTTTTTACATTCAGAGTGCCCGGATATAAGTTTATGCCAGCATATCGAAGTCGAGCGTGGGATGGTAAAATACGATTATTCAATGCTTTTGGAGGAGAACTATATGTAGGATTATTGCCCTATGTTGAAGAGTTTGCAGAACGCAGAAATTTAACTATACAGTCTATACCCCTAGTGGCGACTGTAAATGTCGAGGATACAGAGAGATTTTTTAAACAACTCGACCCTTACGTTAATGGTGAATCCATCACTCCATACGACTACCAAGTCAATGCAGTACATCACGCAATCAATCATAAGAGAGCATTGATAATATCGCCCACATCGTCTGGTAAGTCATTAATGATATATGCGTTGGTTAATCATTATCTAAATATAACTAGTAAAAAGGTTTTGATAATTGTACCGACCACGTCATTAGTAGAACAACTATACAAAGATTTTGAGGACTATTCCACTGGGTCCAAATATAATTATTCTTCCGATATGACACATATAATATATGCTGGTAAGGATAAAGTAACAGACAAGAGAGTCGTTATTACTACGTGGCAGTCCATATACAAATTAAAGAAAGATTGGTTCAAGAGTTTTGGTGCTGTAATCGGAGACGAAGCACATAATTTTAAGGCCAAATCACTTACTTCCATTCTGACGAAAATGACAGAATGTGAATATAAGTTCGGATTTACGGGTACCCTGGATGGCACCCAGACACATAAGTTAGTTCTTGAGGGTTTATTCGGGCAGGTCCATAGAATCACAACAAGTAGAGACTTAATGGATTCCGAAACTATCGCTAAATTACATATTGAAGCGGTGACCTTGGGATATACCGATGAAGAGAAGAAACTTGTAAAACAAATGATTTATAAGGATGAGATAGATTTTCTTATAAATCATAAGAAACGGAATAAATTTATTTGCGACCTGGCATTGTCTAGGGAGACAAATACATTATTGCTCTATCAGTATGTGCAGAAACACGGCACAAAATTGTTTGACTACCTCGTAAGCAAGGCTCCAGATAGACCAATATTTTTTGTGTCTGGAGATATTAAAACGGAGGTGAGGGAGGAGATACGTGCTATTACTGAAACATCTACAAACGCTATTATCGTGGCTAGTTACGGTACTTTTTCTACTGGGATTAATATCAGGAATCTCCATAATATCATTTTTGGTCATCCTGTTAAGTCTCGTATTAGGAACTTACAGTCTGTTGGCCGAGGGTTGCGAAAGTCTGAGGGAAAAAGTAAAGCGACTTTATTCGATTTAAGTGATGATTTGAGTTGGAAGAAACATAAGAATTATTCACTGAAACATTTCTTTGAGCGAGTGAAAATTTACAATAGCGAGAAATTCGACTATAAACTAAGGAGTATTAAATTATGAGTGAGAATAAAGAAAATGGCAAAGGAGAAGAATTTAAGATTTACAAGGGAGTAGTCCACCTGAAACATACTGGCACCGAATTGCTTACCGATATTGTAGCAATAGACGAAAATACCAATTCTGTGCTGATAAGGAATCCTGTGTGCCTCCAGACAGTGGCCACGGAGAGTGGGCAGAGTCAAGCGGTAATGATTCCGTGGTTGATGACCAGCAAAGAGGACACTGTCCATATAGGATTAGCAGATGTTCTCTTTATTTCAGAATGCCGTGATGATATCGCGGAACAGCATACTCAAATGTTCTCTTCCGTCATACTTCCGAAAAATAAGTCAAAATTAATCGTCTAAATAGGGATTTTAGGGGTAGACAGCGTATAAGTAGATATGCTATAATGTTAAATACATTTGTACATATGGTGGCTTGAGCCAATTCAAGCATTCCGCCTGAAACGAGAAACTCAGGTCAGTAGCCTTTTGGTGAAGTGAGCAGACTATAATACTCGACATAAACGCCAACTGAGTTGAGGTCTGTGTATTGATGTCCCGTACAAGGACTAAATATGCGAAAGAAATCCGGTCAGGACACACCATATATTGGTAAAGTCCACTAGAGAAGAGTGAATCGACACTCTGTGGCCACCAGAAATAAGTCTTTTGACTTCGGTAACCTGGCTCTATAGTGCGTAGCGTGGATTTCCTAGCCTACTTAAAGAACTTACTTATTCCAATATGTCTAAATACCTAATGTACTTAAAGTATGGATAATGCGAAAGGACGAAGTCCTTGAGCAACTCTGTGACGAGCGAAGCGAGGAACAGAGTGAATGTTGTTTGTTTGAACGTGTCTGCTAAAGACGATGTAGTTTTTAATACCTTATTACGTTCTGGTGATTTGCGTCTAAAATCCACCTATGGTTTTAAACTACACTATCTTTCTCTCGGCCTACGGCCTCGAGGGCTCACTTCGTTCGCCATTGTTGATCCATATAAAATAATACATAAAAGACTTGACAAAGCCAAGTCAATGATATATAATTGTATCTAATTGTATCTAATTAATACTTGAAAATTGACCAAGGAAAACATTATGACTAAACGTGAAATCAAAGAACCAGTTGATAAAGATAACAAGAACCACTATATCAACAATAAAGAGTTTTTAAAGGCATTGATAGAGTATCAGGCTGATATTAAGAAGTGCGAAAAAGAGGGAAAACCTAAACCCTATGTAACTGAATATATTGCTATATGTTTCCTACAGATAGCACAACGACTTTCCTATAGACCTAATTTTATAAACTACACGTATAAAGATGATATGATATCTGATGGTCTGGAAAATTGTCTTGCGTATATGCACAATTTCGACCCAGATAAGAGTACGAATCCTTTCGCATACTTTACGCAAATTATCTACTACGCCTTCCTAAGGCGAATCCAAAAAGAGAAGAAACAACAATATGCGAAGTATAAGTATTTCGACCAGAAGGCTGGTTTTGAGCAAATGGATACCCTACAAGAACACGATAAGAAATCATTTGATTTCATCAATGAGCGTGGCTCTGTAGATTTTCATATCCACATAAAGGAGTTTATTGATGATATGGAACGTAAAGAGAAAGAGAAGAAACACAAACGAGAATTGAAGAGGGCCGAGAAAGAGAAGAAACACAAACGAGAATTGAAGAGGGCCGAGAAAGACGGTAAAGTGAAGGCGGACCCTAATAATCTCGAACTATTCTATCAATGAAAGTAGCAGTTATAACAGACACGCACTTCGGTGCAAGGTCAGACAGTCAAGCATTTTCCGATTATTTCTATCGATTCTGGACGAACACGTTCTTCCCGTATCTAAAGAAACATAAAATCGATACCATTATTCATAGTGGTGATTTGATGGATAGGCGGAAGTATGTCAATTATGACACCCTCGACAGAATGAGGAAAGAGTTTATCGGCGTAATGGTGACCGAGAAACTCACGATGCACACGATTGTTGGCAACCACGATACATATTTCAAGAATCACGCACGATTGAATTCGATTGAGCAATTGTTCGATATAGATGGTATTCCTAATAACGACACCTTCCATACACCAGTTATTGGTTATTCGGAACCAACTAATCTGAAACTGCCTGATGGATATCGACTAGATTTGATTCCTTGGATTGCAGATGAGAATGAACAAGAAGTATTGGATTTTATCAAGAAGTCAAAGAATCAAGTAGCATTCGGACACTTTGATTTAAAAGGATTTGAGATGAACAAGGGAGTTAAATCCGCATATCATTCTAGAAGTCCAGTTTTCTTAGACAAATACCACTCAGTATATTCTGGTCATTTCCACACCAAAAATGATAATGGTCATATCTATTATCTTGGTAATACGTATGAGATAACGTGGAATGATTATAACGATACTCGTGGTTTCCATATCTTTGATACAGAAACCCTAGAGATGGAATTTATACCAAATCCATACAAGATGCACAACAAGATAATCTATGAGGACAAGCCAATCGATGCAGAGCCGTATACTGACCAGATTGTCAAGTTAATTGTAGATAAGAAGGAAGACATCGAACTCTTTACTAATACGATAGAAGAGTTGGAAAAACGGTGTGAGATGATTAATATCATTGAAGACCACGGACTATTGTCCTCTGGCCAAATTGAATTTGAGACAGAAGATACTATTACCACGCTGGAAAAGTACGTGGATAATTTGAGTATAGATAATAGTACACAAGTGAAAAAGATACTCCACGAAGTATATGTAGAAGCATTATCAATATAGGAGATAATTATGACGAAAACAACAAGAAGAAAATCTCGGTCAGAAGTCGGTGTGGCTACTATCACGGCCAGCCGGATCACGGCCAATGACCTACCAAAATTGTCTGAATCCTCACTCACAGAATCAGCAAGAACCATACTAGAAAACACATTAAAGAATGTAAGGGGTGACAAACAGAAAGAATCCTGATATAATATTAACCAACTTTATGTTTATTTTTTAGAGAGGTCAATTTGATTAAGTTTAAATCTGTACGCTATAAGAATTTCTTATCAACGGGTAACAAGCCAGTAGAAATTCTTATAGACGATACTCGCACTACTCTAATGATTGGCACCAACGGTGCCGGTAAATCCACGTTTATGGATGCCATTTCTTTTGGCCTCTTCGGTAAACCTTTTCGTAAAGTCAAATTGGGTCAACTCGTTAATTCTATTAATCAGAAGAATTGTGAAGTTGAACTGGAATTTGAAGCAGGTGGAAAGAAATACTTTGTTAAGCGTGGTATAAAACCAGCGATATTTGAAATTTATGTTAATGGTGCAATGAACGACCAGATGGCATCTGCCAGAGATAGTCAGGATTACTTAGAACGATATGTTCTACGAATGAATGAAAAATCTTTCCGACAGATTGTCGTCCTTGGCTCTGGTTCATTTATTCCATTTATGAGGCTCGGAGCAGGAGATAGAAGGTCCATCATTGAAGAACTTCTTGACATTCAAATCTTTGGTGTTATGAATGACCTTGTTAAGCAACGAGTGACAGACAATAAAGACCAGTTGATTAAATGTGAACATCAAATAGAACTACTGGAACAGAGTATCAGTCTACAAGAAGCCCATCTAAAGGAAATCCAAGATAACAATGAAGGCGCTATTGCAGAAAAGAAAAAGGAACTTACTAATTGTCAGACACAGATTAAGATGTTGAATGATGATATTGTAGACCTTAGAGAACAAATATCCGATTATAATCCCAAGCAGAAGAAACATACGAAACTTACCGAGTTCAAAGGTAAGATGACGTACAAGAAAAATCATATTGGTCAGCAACTCCGTACTATTCAAGACCTTGAAGAATGTCAAACCTGCCTGCAACCTATTACAGAAGAACATAGTACAAAAGTGACCGCGGAGTTAACTGCTAAGGGAAAAGAATTAGATGATGCACTAGAAGATATCAATGGACAATTAACGGATGTCTCCAACAGAATAAATGACATCGAGGATATCCTCACCAAGATTGCCGACAAGGGCAATAGTATATCTGGTATTAATGAGTATGTGGGCAGACTTGAACAACGTCTATTAGAATCTATCGAAAAACACGAAGCGAAGGATGACCAAGAACAACTTGAAAGCAGTAAAAGTGGACTAGATGATTTCCGTACCACCAAATATGATATACAAGACAAGAAGCACCATCTGAATACTGTCCAAGAATTGCTGAAGGATAGTGGAATCAAAACTCTCATCATAAGAAACTATCTTCCGCTAATCAATCAACTAATCAATAAGTACCTCTCCGCTCTGAACTTCTACATCAATTTTGAACTGGATGAGGCATTCAACGAGACAATCAAAAGCCGTGGGCGAGATGCGTTCCAATATGGGTCCTTCTCCGAGGGCGAGAAACTCCGAATTGATTTAGCTCTCCTGTTTACGTGGCGTGAGGTCGCAAAATTGAAATCCTCTGTCGCAACTAACCTTCTTGTTCTAGATGAGATATTCGATAGCAGTCTAGATTCCACTGGTGTTGAGGACTTCTTGGGAATTCTGAATTCTCTCGGAGAAGATTGCAACGCATTTGTGATATCCCACAAGGGAGACCAGATATTAGACAAGTTCGGTCGAGTAATCTCAGTCGAAAAAGACCAAAATTTCTCAAAAATAGTGACAAATTAGTCACAGGAGACGAAAAAAATGAAATAAATTCAAAGTTTTTTCAATTATCTAGTAAAATCAATGACTTACAGAGTGAAAAAAAGTGAGAAAAGACTTGACAGGTGGGTCAGAGGTGCGTATAATATAGTTATAAATTGATGAAAACAAGAAATTGAGAAGATTTAATGAGTTCAAAATTAGTCAATATCGAAAGTAAAAATGTTCTAGCCAGATTGATGGCTACCGAGAACATTCACGTAGAACACAAAAAAGTATCTACTGCTTCATTTGACGTCAAGAACCGAGTTCTGCGACTTCCCCTCTGGAAAGATATGAACGATACAATGTATGAGGGTTTGATTGGTCACGAAGTTGGCCACGCCCTGTACACTCCCCACAAACCGTGGGTCAAATTCGTTAAAGAAAACCCAAGTCTTAAAGCCTATGCTAACATCCTCGAAGATGCTAGAATTGAACGTAAGATGAAAATCAAATATCCTGGGATGAAACGTACTTTCTTCCAGATGTATGATGCTTTAGGTCGACAAGATTTCTTTGGCACCAACGGTCGCGATTTAGATTCATATGGTTTGGCTGACCGACTTAATATTCACTTTAAGTTGGGTGTCAATGCGGAAGTTCCATTCTCTGATGAAGAGATAGAATTTCGCAACCGAGTTATGAAAGCCGAGACATTTGAAGATATTTTGAAACTCGCTCAAGAACTTGGCGAGACGGCTGAGAAAGAAGCCGAAACAGATTCCGAAGATATGGGATTTTCGCTTGACGACCTAGATGCTGACTCTATTGAAGAGAATGATGCGGAGTCAAACGGTGAGTTACCCAGCCCTCCATCATCCGATTCTGAAGAAGATGGTGAGAGTGGCGAAAATGATTCTGATGAAGGTGATGATGAATCCGAAGATGATACTGCCGAAGCCCAGAATGGTGCTGAGGGTAATGATGAAGATGAAGAGTCTCCAGATTTTAAACCTTCAGTTCCCCAGCCAGAAACTCAAGATGCTTTTGATTCAATGATGCAACAAATGAACGATGAAGAGGCAAGTGAGCCAATTTATCTTGACCTACCGAAAGTTGATTACAAAAAATCACTTGTGCCTTGGAAGAAAACCTTTGATGCTCTTAACACACATTGGGCA
>Ga0208639_1002432_pt1 | contig 10922 bp, 13 predicted proteins | sample ETNtaG_33_FD_185772 | JGI IMG/M metagenome (GOLD analysis project Ga0208639, IMG submission 185772) | Marine microbial and viral communities from oxygen minimum zone, Eastern Pacific Ocean - ETNP201310SV76 (SPAdes) (version 2) | ecosystem: Environmental > Aquatic > Marine > Oceanic ...
AACTAACAACCGCCCGTTGCGTATGGAGCTACCTGGTGTATTTACGGAATTGCCAGTGCCTCCTTATGTAGTTGGTGAGTGGCGCTCACTGCCAATGGCTACCAAATAGTTGATGAATTCCACTGCCTCTTCAAGTGCTGTTTGGCTGCCATGGATGCAGCGGGCTTTGCTTTTGGCTGCACTAGCAGAAGGCGGTACTAGTCCTAATCCGTTGGTGGGTGCAGTTGTTCTAAATGCCTCTGGGCTATTGGTGGGAGAGGGCTTTCACGCTTGTGCTGGTCAGCCTCATGCGGAGGTGGGTGCCCTTGCACAGGCTGGTGAGCAGGCCAAAGGTGGAACTCTGGTAGTCACCCTGGAGCCCTGCTGTCATCAAGGTCAAACACCTCCTTGCACTGAGGCTGTATTGGCTGCCGGTATTAGCCGGGTAGTGATAGCTATGCAGGATCCCGATCCTCGTGTAGCTGGCGCTGGCATTGAACGCTTGCGGGATGCTGGCTTGGAGGTGATCACTGGTGTGTTGGAGCCCCAAGCAGCACATCAGAATCGGGCTTTTGTGCATCGGGTTTCTACGGGGCGCCCTTGGGGCATTCTCAAATGGGCAATGAGTCTCGATGGCAGAACGGCTCTTACTAATGGCGCCAGCCAGTGGATCAGCGGCCCTCAGGCCCGCAGTTGGGTGCACCGTTTGCGTGCTCGTTGTGATGCAGTGATCGTTGGAGGAGGGACCTTACGGGCTGATGATCCGCTGCTGACCAGTCGCGGGCAAAGGCATCCTGAACCGCTGCGGGTGGTTCTAAGTCGCAGTATCGATTTACCTGTAGAAGCTCAACTCTGGGATACAGCTGTGGCTCGCACCTTGGTTGCTCATGGCCCAGAAGTTTCGGCTGCTCAAGACACTCAATTACCCGAGGGGCCAGAGTTACTTGCTCTGCGGGCATCTGAACCGCTTGATTTACTTGAGGCCCTAGCTCAACGGGGCTGCAACCGTGTCTTGTGGGAATGTGGGCCAGGATTGGCAGCGGCCGCCCTGCAGCAAGGCTGCGTGCAGGAGTTGGCGGTGGTGGTGGCTCCCAGGCTTTTAGGTGGCATGCCGGCTAGAACACCACTGGCTGATCTTGGTTTCACCAGCATGAAACAGGTGCTGGTACTTGAGCCCGATTCATCTGAGCAGTTGGGAACCGATTGGCTTTTACAGATGCTTTTGTCTTGAGGCTGCAATGTTTTTGAAGCCAATTTGTTGTCAAAAATTCTCGCTGTTGTTGTTACTGGAGAACCTGCTGATTAGAACTCCCATCATCAAAGTTAGATAAAGGGGGCCAACAATGCTGGTGGCCACGCTCACCATTCGTGCTGTGGGCAGAATTGCTTTGATGTCCCCGAAGCCGACGGTGGTCAGGCACACAAAGGCGAAATAGTTGATCTCAGCAAATCGCGCTTGGGAATTAAGCAGGCTGTGATGGTTGCTTGTAATGCTCTGACTGGGTAATTGCATTAGCTCAAAGCTATTGGGTTCGACCGTATACAACGCATTCATTACCAGGCCGGCAGTGATCCCTAAGAGCAAGTATCCAGCGGCTGCACCCATTAGCACCATTGCGCTTACTTGACGTTCATTGCTTAGTTGCTTCACCAGTCGAATCACACTCCAGCCCACTAGCACAATCCAACTCCAGATCAGGGGAATACCTGTGTAGTGCCAGTGACTAGGGGTGAGTATCCAGAACCACAAGCTGATTAATGCCACCCATCCCACTGCCTGATAGAGCCGTTCCCTCCAGATATGTCGATTGCCATTTTTAGCCAGCAGCCTGATGACAAGAATTGAGATCACCGAGTAGCAGGCACGACCTAGCCAATAGAACTGTGGGAAAGCAAAGCTCGCGAGCAGCAGCAGAGTGAATCCGAGCAATAGGCGATATAGCCTCTCTCGATGTCGTGGGATGAGAGTCACCCGAAACAATCAGCTCATAGAAGGATTGGTCAAAGAAAGAGCGTGTCAACCCATCCTTGTGTCACTAAAACGCCCACACATCTTTCTCCCCGCATCTCCAGAGTTAATTGTCGTCTATAAGGCATTTCTACGGAGTTAATTTTGTGTGCTCAGATCGCTTGTAGGGCAAGATCTGGAAGTTGATTATTCGTCGGCCTCTTTTAACTGCTCAACACAGCGGGTGAGGCATTCACCGTCATCAAGTGAACAGCTCGAAATGCATTCGAAATAAGTTTCGACGGCATCCCATGTAGGCTCTGATTCTTGGGATGTCCTATCTGATTCAGTGATATTCTTATCAACTGATTTGTTGCTAGAGCCTCCACTAATTTCAGTTTTAGAAGCGCAATCTATGAGCAGAGCAAGTGGTGGGTATGGCCACAACTCATCGGTTTGTGAAGGCGAGCTTGGTGGTAGCATCATCGATGAGAATACTTTGATATTTTCTAAATAATCAAGATGTGATTTTGCAGCGTGTAGATCTTCGCAGTATAGGCATTTAGAGCTTGAACAAACTCGGAACAAGCGGCCTTCGTCACCTTCATAGCACTGGATTGTTCCACCTTTTGGACTTATGTAAAATGGGTGGTAGTTCATGGTTGAAAATCCTTTGCTTGGATAAAAGGTCTTCAGGCTTGATTTGGATTTATCTCAACTTGCTTGGCATCTAAGTATCTTGGCAGCTTTGTATTGGATGTAAAACTCTTATAGGCTTTAGCTGTCTTGGTGTAGAGATAATGGCTTTACTTGTATCGCATTTATCTGAGGGTTCAGCTTGGGTTTTACTTGCATTGCGGCTTGAGAATATGGACATGTCTGGACGGCAGGCCCTCTAAGGGTTTTGGTAGTAACTATGCAGTAAATGGACTCTCTCAGTGCTGCTTGCGCTCCGTTTCCCAAGAGCATGGTAGCTTGCTTTTTGAGTTATTGAGCATTCGATTAATAATAATAAAGCACTTAAGTTACATCACTTAGGCTCAATTACTTGAGGATAAATACCTTTTTGTGATTGGCTCAACTTCTGGGCCTAGGGATGTGGTTAAGCCTTGAGGATGTGCTCACTCTTCTTGAACATGTTGTTCTTTACTGCTGCGGCAAGAGGCTGAACTGGACCATTTCAAAGCTTGTCTGAAGTCTTTTTGATTAGCCAGTGTTGGCAATCATCTTATCGCTTTGGCTGGCTCTGTATTGACCTCCAATAGCTTTACGGGGTGAAGCAAGTGGTATCTAATTGGAGGGGAAATGATCATGAACCTTGTAGCAAAAACCTTTGCTATAGGCCTTGTTTGCCAATGCTAGATAGGCTTTTTAAATCGCTCAGCATGATTTTGGATCAGGCGACGTTCGGTTCTCACGCCACTCGAGTTAAACGTCAGCGGTTTGACCGGCTTAGCGTGGCGACCAAGTAATGATTTCTCTCCATGCCGATCCGTGAGGATGACAACCGGCCGAATCGTCGCTTTGGGATCATCAACCTGGTGTTAATCGGCTTCGGTGTGTTGCTGCTTTTCAGCAGCTTTATCCCTAACCCTGCTGCGCAGGTACCGAGAGTTCCTTACTCACTATTTATTGATCAGGTAGATGATGGTGCCGTGAAGCGGGCCTTCATCACTCAAGATCAGATTCGCTACGAACTTGCCAATCCCGAGGAGGGAGCTCCATCACTGCTGGCTACGACGCCGATCTTTGATATGGATCTGCCCCAGCGTTTGGAACGCAAAGGTGTTGAATTTGCAGCGGCGCCGCCGAAAAAGCCGAATATCTTCACCACGATCCTCAGTTGGGTTGTGCCCCCGCTGATCTTCATCCTTGTACTGCAGTTTTTTGCTAGGCGTTCCATGGGTGGTGGTGGCGCCCAGGGTGCTCTTAGTTTTACTAAGAGCAAGGCAAAGGTATACGTCCCTGATGAAGAGTCCCGCGTCACCTTTGGTGACGTGGCAGGGGTGGATGAGGCTAAGGATGAGCTGACTGAGATCGTTGACTTCCTCAAAACACCTGAGCGCTACACAGAGATTGGTGCGCGCATTCCTAAGGGTGTGCTGCTGGTGGGCCCCCCTGGTACCGGCAAGACTTTGCTCTCTAAGGCGGTGGCTGGTGAGGCAGAAGTGCCTTTTTTCATCATTTCCGGTTCAGAGTTTGTTGAGCTTTTTGTTGGTGCTGGTGCAGCCCGAGTAAGGGATTTGTTTGAGCAGGCCAAGAAGAAGGCGCCTTGCATCATTTTCATTGATGAACTTGATGCCATTGGTAAGAGCCGTTCAGGCTCAATGGGTGTTGTAGGTGGCAATGACGAGCGGGAGCAGACCCTTAACCAGCTGTTGACGGAGATGGATGGTTTTTCTTCTGCTGATAAGCCCGTAATCGTGCTAGCAGCTACCAACCAGCCTGAGGTGCTTGATGCTGCATTGTTGCGGCCTGGTCGTTTTGATCGCCAGGTACTTGTAGATCGCCCTGACCTATCTGGTCGCAAGACGATCCTCGAGATTTATGCGAAAAAGGTGAAATTGGCAGAAGGGGTTGATTTAGATCGCATAGCTCAGGCGACCAGTGGTTTTGCAGGGGCAGATTTGGCCAATATGGTCAATGAAGCCGCTTTGCTGGCAGCTCGTGGCAAGCGCAAAATGGTGGAGCAGCACGATCTCAACGAAGCCATTGAGCGTGTTGTGGCAGGTCTTGAGAAAAAGAGCCGAGTGCTTCAGGAAGATGAAAAGCAGGTTGTTGCTTTTCATGAGGTGGGACATGCCATCGTTGGGCACCTGATGCCTGGTGGTAGCAAGGTTGCCAAGATTTCAATTGTGCCTCGGGGCATGAGTGCTCTTGGTTACACCTTGCAGTTACCTACTGAGGAGCGCTTCCTTAATTCAAAGCAAGACCTTGAAGGGCAAATAGCCACCTTGTTAGGAGGACGCTCCGCAGAGGAGATTGTCTTCGGCAAGATCACTACCGGTGCAGCTAATGATCTACAGCGTGCGACTGACCTAGCTGAGCAGATGGTTGGTACTTATGGGATGAGTGAGGTCTTGGGTCCTTTGGCCTATGACAAACAAGGTGGCGGCCGTTTCCTAGGCGCTAACAACAATCCCCGCCGAGTGGTGAGTGATGCCACCGCTCAGGCCATCGATAAGGAGGTGCGGGGTTTAGTAGATAAAGCTCATCAGAGTGCTCTTTCGATTCTTCGTCACAACCTTGCTTTGCTTGAGACCATCTCCCAGAAGATCCTGGAAAAGGAGGTCATTGAAGGCGATGAACTTAGTCAGATGCTGGACGCGAGTGCCCTCCCTAAAGGTATTGTCCCTGCATGAAGACTTGACGGCAGGGGCGGTGGTCTCCGATAAAGACTCTTTGAAGCTTCTCTTATGGCGGCTAATTCCCTAGGTGTTGCAGCCGTCCTTGCAGCGCTCAAAGGACGGGATTTTCTTTCTTCTGCTGATTTCACAGGTGAGCAGACTCTTGCCTTGCTTGAGCTCTCTAGTCAGCTCAAGAGTGGTGATCGACGCATTGATCTGGGGAATCGTGTTCTCGGATTGATTTTCACCAAGGCTTCTACGCGAACGCGGGTGAGCTTTCAAGTTGCGATGGCACGCCTTGGCGGGCAAACAGTGGATCTCAACCCACAGGTAACCCAGTTAGGACGCGGCGAACCCCTAGAAGACACGGCGAGGGTATTGAGTCGTTTTTGTGATGTGATCGCGGTAAGGACGTTTGCCCAGCAGGAATTGCTTGATTACGCCCACTGGGCTTCTATTCCGGTGCTCAATGCCTTGACTGACCTGGAGCACCCTTGCCAGGTTTTGGCTGATTTCCTCACCATGCAAGAGGCCTTTGGAGCATTAGCTGGTCAGACATTGGCCTATGTGGGTGATGGTAATAACGTGGCCCACTCCTTGATGCTCTGCGGTGCCTTGTTGGGTGTGAGTGTTCAGATTGGATGTCCGAAGGGTTTTGAACCTTTGCCTGAAGTTGTTGATCAGGCTCGCACCCTTGCAGTGGCGGGTGCTCGGATTGAAGTCAGTTCTGATCCTTTAGCAGCAGTGCGAGGGGCACAGGCGTTGTACACAGATGTATGGGCATCTATGGGACAGGAACAGGAGCAATTAGAGCGGGAACAGGCCTTTCGAGGTTTCTGTCTCAATGAAGACATGCTTGCTGAGGCTGATCCCCGCGCGATTGTCTTGCACTGCTTACCGGCGCATCGAGGTGAGGAGATCAGTCCTGGCGTAATGGAGGGTGAGGCAAGTCGCATCTTTGATCAAGCTGAAAACCGCTTGCATGTTCAGCAAGCTTTGCTTGCTGCTGTGCTGGGCGGCCTTTAGTTACTGACTTAGCTAGTGCTTTCTATCTTGAGCATGACGATTAACCCATGCTCTTCTGGCAGCTGCAGTAGTGGCATTTAGATGCTTGCCATATGCAGCTCTCATAGGTACACCTGTATTGACGAACATATGCATTGTCTGTGGCTGCTGACTCCCCTGAGCTGCTCACCCCTGCCCAGCAGGAGCTTTATGACTGGTTAGCCGATTACATCGGTACCCATCATCACAGCCCTTCGATTCGGCAGATGATGCAGGCGATGGGCCTGCGCTCACCAGCACCCGTGCAGAGCCGGCTTCGCCATCTTCAGCAGAAGGGTTGGATTACCTGGCAGGAAGGTCAGGCTCGTACCCTGCAGTTGCTCGGTGGGTTGCTCTCGGGCATCCCTGTGCTTGGGGCCGTAGCGGCTGGTGGCTTGGTGGAGACCTTTGATGATGTTCAGGAGCGACTTGACCTTGCACCGGTGTTGGAGACCCGTGGTCTGTTTGCACTCACTGTGAATGGTGATTCGATGGTAGATGCCTACATTGCAGATGGAGATGTGGTTTTGATGGAGCCGGTGCCTGAGCCTTCGCGGCTGCGTGATGGCACTGTGGTTAGTGCACTAGTGCCTGGAAGTGGCACCACGCTGAAGCATTTTCATCGCAAGGGTGCCACGGTGCTGCTTGAGGCTGCTAATCCCGCATATGAACCGATAGAGCTGCCAGCAGATCAGGTGCAGGTGCAGGGCAAGCTCGTGGCTGTTTGGCGTCAGGTTTGAGGCCTTGCCGTTGTAAGCTCTGTTTTGACGGCGGTACGAGCCCAGTGTTACCGGCGTTTATGGGGCCATAGCTCAGCTGGTAGAGCACCTGCATGGCATGCAGGGGGTCAGCGGTTCGAATCCGCTTGGCTCCATTCACTTTTCCCAGGTAAAGCTGCGTATTTAAAATTGGTCTAAATTGCTTGAGTTAAATATCCTCAAAGGCCTAATCAGTTATTGCAGTTATGGTCAGGCGCTAGGAATGAGTATTGACTTCAAGACTAAGTTTGTGACATCAGTGATAACACTAAAAAGGATTTAGCATCACTGAATTTCCTGCAATGATAAGTTCTGCAGAGTTAAACTCTCTTATCGTGAAGAAGTGATTAGTGGTTTTGATGACAATTAGGATTTTCCTTTTCTGCTTTTTTGTGTAACAGCTAGCTAGGATATATTCTGTGTTGGTAGTTTATAGTGATGAATTCAACCGTTGGCAGTTGCATTAACGCGATAGTGAGTCAATTGCCTCAGCCCCATTCTTATACTACTGAGCAGCGGGTATAAAGACCTATGTGACCATTGATTTATCTAACCAGTTGTCAACCTTTAAAGGCATAATGCTGACGCCAGATTAAGCTTAAGGAAATGACGGAAATCTGCAATGTTCGCCGAGTTCAAAACACTTTTTCAGCTTAGCCAAGAGGGATATTTTACAGACCTGCTTGATTCATTTAGACAATACCTTGATATTCCTGTTAATACTCTAACTAGCAGTACAATTAATAGTCAGATAATCATTGGCATCGTTGCAATTGTAATTCTTAGTCTTATAATCTTGCCCTTTGGAGCAACGGAAGCTTCGATAAAGGCTTGTCAGCTAAGTACAGACAAAAAACTTGTTAAGGTAGGAGGCTCTTTAATAGTTGTGCTTGCTTCCGTTAGCGCTATTCTATATCTTGAAGTTTTGAAGCTATATGGTGGACTTGTTAGTAGCTAAATGATTACAAATACATCCTCTTTATATCTGTGAAATAGACGATAGTTTGTGATTACAGTATCGTCATTGCTATCATCAGTGCCTTTTAGAGGTATTTCTTATATGATGAATATATGAAATAACTTGTGAAACTCATTGTTCTACTTTGAGCTAGGAGGCCTTTTATATGGTTTGTGTGTGCGTAGCAGATCGAGTCTCCTTAGCGTGTGAAAAACAATACACTAGGCAAGGTTCTTTAGCACGATTTGCTGAGGATTATCCCAGTATACTCAATTGTACTTCAATAGATTTAGCCGCTGGATGTGAAGTTGCCAGTTATCTCTACTGCGCCTTGGCCAGCGTAAAGAGGGCAATGCCATCTAAGCTTCAGATTCAGGTAATTAGCTAGGTGAGCTTGCAATCTCAATATTGCTGATTGTAGTCATAGCGATTGCGACCAACGGATTTGCACTCTTGTGGAGACAGCTCACCACCTCCGCCACAAGCTCTATTCAGCACTTCTTCTCGCTTTTCTGGGGTGAATGCCTTTTTGTCTTCTAAAAACTGGCGCATTCTGGGTGTGATTAGCCCTTCTTGCTCAAGCGACTCAAGGCTCTGTGCGAAGACGGTAACTGGCATGGTGATTAGTGTTAGCAAGATCAGTGTGCTGGTTCTAGCAACTTGAGCAAGTTTGTTCATCTCTAAATTCAAGGCTGACTTTCTAGAACTTACTTCTATTTAGCCAAGAAAGCCTTTATGAGTCAGTTGAACAAATGAAGCTTCTTTCTTATTTGGTTAACATCTAGTCAATTGCCAGTAGATTTTGCATGTCTAAATCAAATGCTCTTGTGAATAGATCACTAAAAGCTGTGATGTGCCAATCATGCTATTTATCTTAGAGCTCAGCGAGATTAGCTGAGAAGTTGGTTAGAGCCCTGATTTATTTCAGGGCTATTCCTTTGATCTGAGCTGTTGTGAGATAGATCACAGATGTGATTGCTTTAGATCAATGCTTTGGCTGCTTGGAAAAAGCAATGGTATGTGCATCGGAGGCAATTATGCCTTCGCTATTACACACACATCCAACTTCAAAAAACATGACTACCCTAAACAACTACTACATCACTGAACAGCACGATCAAGAGCTGACATTTGATGAACTTCAAGCAATCAATGCAGCAGCCCCTTCTGACGATGTTATGGCTGTAGGCTCGACAATGGTAACTTGCGGTGCAGGCCTGCTTAAAGGTGGTGCTGCAATTGGATTCACGGGCCCTGTGGGAGGGCTCGTTGCAGGCCTTGGAGCTGTGTCATTTCTCGGCGGAATGGCAACAACTTTTGTTGGCTTCGGGATGAAATTATTTGGCGGCTGAATAACTCACACTTCATTAATAAAGCCCCGTTTAATGGCTGGGCTGTTAATGGCTTAGAGCCGTTGATCGATCCTCGCGTAAACTGCGATCGCACTACTATAGTTTGCTAAAAGTTGAGTAATAATTAGCGAGAAATCATCTACAACCCTAGGCAGATAAAAGTGGAATGCCTCAACTAAAGCATCCATTTTGGGATCGATTAGTTGTCGATATTTTTTAGATGCCGCTTGCTCCTCCTTGGGTAAGTGGATTGATTCAAGACTGCCAAGCAACAACAGCGTTTGCACAGGCCCCTGGTACGCATGTACTATGATTTTGAAATCGTTCTCGGATTCACCATGACTGCCAGTGCGCCAATTCCCAATAACCCTGCTACAGGAAGAGTCTGGACTCGTAATGAATTGATTGCTGCGCTGGAGGTTGAGCGCAACAAAAACTCGAGCCAAGCAAATGGAATTATTTCTTGGTCAGAGCAGTTGTCAAACGTAAAAGCTCGCTGGAAGATCCATCTCAAGGAGTGGGTAATCTTGAGTCATCAGCTCCACGAGTTGGGACGCGAATGTCGTGCCTTTGTGAAGAGCCATTGGTTGACAGCAAGTGGTGCAGTTCTCCTTTTACGAGAATTTGTTGATCTCACCTGGCAGGCGGACAGCCAAGGGCCAGTCAAACCAACGCTGAACTAACACGCTCTGGAGCTTGCAATAGCCTTAAATGCTGTGCCAGTTCAGTTTTAGGCCTGGCCTTGATGGTTGATTCCAGCTGAGCTGTTATTATTTATTTGTGAGGAGCTGAGATCCTCCGAGCAGTGGAAACAAGGAAACACGTGCTCACGATCTCCAAAAAGCCCGCCTTAGGCGGGCTTTTTTATATGCGCTAATGCGGTTGATAGCTACAGATCGCCATAGATGCATACGAGTCATGTAAGTGATGCTTTGAGTGATCTGCTTTTCTAGGGTCTTGTCACCATCAACTTTCTAAAAGCATCTAGGCATTGGGTAGGTGTCCTTCTTTCATCCAAATTTCTTCTAGCGTTTCCTTTGCACCTCTTTGATCCATTAGCTCTTCAAGTTCCTGTAGCTCTTGAACCGTTTCCTCAATCTGCTGCTCTATCAGAGGTTCTGGCAGAGGGTCTGGTTCTTGATCCCAAGTTGTTGGGTTGGCTAGTACCTCCGGTAAAACAGCTTTTAAAGCAAACTTGATGTCCGATGGCAGCAGCCCTGCTCTTAGTTGTTTCTTGATCAGAGATCTAAGTGAATCGCGCGCCTCACTAAGGAATATCTCTACTGGGTCTTTTGATGGCGACACGATTACAAAGAAACTGTTCTTGTCTGCAGTATCGCTACAACAGCTCAATCATCAACTTCTGGTGCCTTGCTTTCTTAATAGGAGGTTGAGTAGCTAGAGCCCAGGCACTTGTGAGATACCTAGAAGATTCCCTGTCCTCAATCAAGTTTCAGGAAGCGCGCGCGTCTTCGTTTCAGTTGGTGTGACGTCAACCGCCGGCTTTACCTTCACTTGTCACCAAAGGAGCACGAT
>Ga0208639_1002434_pt1 | contig 10918 bp, 9 predicted proteins | sample ETNtaG_33_FD_185772 | JGI IMG/M metagenome (GOLD analysis project Ga0208639, IMG submission 185772) | Marine microbial and viral communities from oxygen minimum zone, Eastern Pacific Ocean - ETNP201310SV76 (SPAdes) (version 2) | ecosystem: Environmental > Aquatic > Marine > Oceanic ...
CACCTGGACAGAAACCAGAATAATTGATTAAATTAGTCCAAGTAGTACCATCTTTAGATATCTGCATACGGAAATAATCTCCAGATTCCATACAACCTGTAAACAACATACCGATAACTACTTCTTCCATTGCACTCAAATCAATTGCTGGTGACATAAAATAGTCATCTTGATTAGGTTGCATTGCAAATTTAGGACAATCTGAATCTGTCCTTGAATTAGATCCCCAATCACAATTTGAGGGATTGGCGTTTGTTTTGTACCAACCACTTGTGTTAAACATTGCTAAAGCTGATTTACCTTCATGGTAAACTGATTTTACTGTTTTGTTAACTGTATGGCCTGCTCCAGTACATGTATCTTCGTCATTATCGAAATATCCACAACCATCTGCATCCCAATCATAGCTACCTGTTCTGTGCATATTAACACCATCGAAACTGTTAACACCATTGTCAGAAGTATCTGCAATAGTTCCTGCAATTCCAATTTCATCCTCTGGAGCTTCCATGGTTTCAATCCATTTACCAACACCAACTTCTGCTTGAACGAAATTATTTGGTGCACCTTGATCTCCAGTGTGGACTACTTCAGCAGTCAGAACATCCATACCTGCACTAGTGAAAAGAACATGACGTGCTTTATTTTCATCAACCCCATCATATATTCTTTGATATCTATCATTTGTCTTATTAAATGTAAATACTACACTGTCACCATTCTGTATTGAATCCTCGATGTGCATAGGATGGCCTTCAGGGAAAGCACGTGTATCAAATGTGCTATCAAATAAAATCTGACCAAACTGATTTTTCAATTTTAAATGTACGGCAGTACTACTTTGTGGTAACATCCCATAGTTTGTTACTGTAACTCTAATATCAACAGGAACCATAGACTCAACTGATCTCCAATATTGAACATGGTTAGGGATATCCAACCCACCAATACCAATATCTACGTTCTTAGTTGATTCTTGTGTAACTTCCATCCATGATAATATAGATGCAAAGAAATCAGCTCTATCTGTTCTTTTGTTGAAAACTCCAATTTCATCTGCAAAGTGGAATGCTTTATGATTTGCTGTAGATGCACCAATATCGGAAGGATATTGAACTGCATGATACTCATGACCATCTGCAGCTCCTTTTCTTTGATCATACCAAAATGCACCAGTAGCTTCGTTACCTGTTGGTTTGATACCACAAGGCCTGTCCAAATAGTGAACACCAGCCGTGTCTGTTGCATATTCTTTACCTTCAAAAATAGATCCTGAAACACCTTTCATAGGGTTTGAAGTTCCATCAACAATCAAATATGATGATGATTGTGTATCTGAGTGTAAATATTGATTTTCAAATGAACCTGAATAAGCGTCTACCCAATCAGTCATTTGTGTTAATAAAATAATATTTCTGTTGTCTGTACTGTATGAATCTTCAGTTCCATCTAGTCCATCCAAATAATCGCTTAAAACTGAAGTCTCACCTGAACTGAAAATGTTTGTATTCCAGCCAGAGTACCATATAATTACTTCATAGTCATCCACTAAAGATAAACCTGCTTGACCTGCTGGAAGTTCTTTGTTAACCCCTCCCCATTTTCCTCCACGGAAAACATCGAATGAGTAACCACCATCATTCAAAGCAGTCTCTACATGAGAAGCTTCAATCCATGGCCCAGACATCCAATTTTCTGCATCGTCATCCATTAAGAGAACTTTAGCCTCACCTGGATCTTGTCGTGCAGGTGAAAACTTACCTTCTGCCATAGTTATAGCAATAGGTAGTTCTTGCTCATCTAGAGGTGCTGGATTAAATTCACTTACGACATTTATATCTCCTTCACCTGTGACTATTGCTTCACCAAGGGTAATTCCCGTGGTTATTTCGCTTTCTTCATCTCCATCATCACTTGCTGACACCATAGCAGTAAAGCTGCTAAGTGCAAACAATGCGACGACAAGAATTGCCATCATCTTCCCATAAAGGGAACCTGATTCTGATACGTTTGTATTCATTTTTGCACACCTTCGCGTTTTGTCCTATTACTGTATTACTTTGTTAGTAAACAGTTACATACCAGTGACAAGGTCTTAATAAAAGAATACCTAGTTTTTTACAAACTTATATAAAAACTTAGTGGTTTGTAATTTGGACATTAATCAATTCCTCATAATGTCAAATGCAAATAATGAGGACGATGGTGAGTACGCATGAACTTCTCTTTTACTTATGCATTCATAATTAGAATTGATGTGATCTCTAATACTAAATGAACCATCTTTAGGTGAAATATTATAGAAATGAATTATACCCTTTTCTGCTGTCAAATCAAGCGCTTTATCCAAAAAAGGTAAACAATTCATTGGATTATTCATAATTATTCTGTCAAATTTTTCAGAACCAAAATCAAATTCTTCAAATTTGGAATTATAAAAGCTATACTGATCTGTACTTATCCCATTATTAATGAAATTTTCCAAAGCCCACTTCTCAGCTTCAGGATTCGAATCCAAGGATAATAATTTACAACCTTTTTTTGCTAATGAAACTGAAAAAGGTGCAACGCCTGCAAAAGCATCTAATACAAACTCACCGTCTTGAACAAGTAAAGATAATCTTTCTCTCTCAGTAGCAAGTCTAGGTGAAAAATAAACTTTAGAAATATCTGCCTTAAATTCCATTCCATTCTCTTTATGAACTGAAATAAAATTATTATCGCCCCCTATTATCCTTAGATTGCGCAATCTAAACTCTCCCTTGACTCCTGAATCAATACAAACTGTTTTTATATTCGAATGCGATAAAAGCAAAGCCCCTGCAATTTCACTTTCATAATTTCTTAAATCATCTACTAACCTAAGAACTGCAATTCCCCCAAAAATATCAAAAGACCGGGGGGCTAAATTCTTTATTTCATCATTTAAATTTGACCTATAATCTCTTGACTGCTTGACATACTTTATACCTTCACATTTAACTATTTTACCATGAAATGGTACTGATTCGCCCATTAATGGCCAGAGAACAAAATTCTCTTCTTTAATTGGCAGATAATTACCATTTAAATAACCATTATTTTTTAAAAAATCCTTGGCTTCTTCTGCCCTATCATTAGTAACTTTTAAATGACTAATCAAGTGAATTCTTGTAAGCTTCTGCATCAATTAATGCAGACCTATCTTCTGAAAGTTCCATCACAACCATCCAACCTGAGCCATAAGGAGACTCATTGACTAATTCTGGTGATTCTTCTAATTTTTCATTTATAGCTAAAATCTTTCCTGCAATTGGTGCATAAATATCACTTGCTGCTTTTACAGATTCAGCTACGGCCATGACTTCACCTTGTTGGTAGCTATCTCCTACATTAGGCAGCTCTACGAAAACAACATCTGAAAGTGAATCTTGAGCATAATCAGTTATACCTATTTTTACACCTCCGTTTTCATCTGGGCCAACCCACTCATGGTCCTCAGTATAGCTTAAATTTTCAGGTATTTCACTCATAAGAATGGTGTCTGAATGACACGCCCTTTTAATTGTTTATTACGTATCAATATATTGACTGTAGTGCTAACTGGCAAATCTACATATGAAAGTCCAATACCTCTCTTTAGTATTGGTGATAAAGAACCACTCGTTAGCTCCGATATTTGCTCACCTTCAAAAAAAACCGGTAGACCAGGTCTAAGAACTCCTCTCTCTTCAAGCAAAATCCCCTTCAATAGTTTGTATCCTACCTCTTTCTGAACAAGTAATTTATCCTTTCCAATGAAATCATGATTCCAATCTATGACCCATGAGTAACCCGATTCAAGTGTAGTCTGACTGCCATTAAAATCAGTCCCCGATAATAAATAACCTTTCTCCAGCCTTAGTGTATCTCTTGCTCCAAGCCCTATCGGAATTGCCCCCATATCTAAAAATGATTGCCAGATCCCTAAACTTTCAGATAAGGGACCCATAAGCTCGTAACCCTTTTCTCCAGTGTAACCTGTTCCACTTATTATCACATTACCTGATTTGACTAACTTGAATGGTGTAATTGACAAATTGAAATATTGACGTAAAAGCCTAGGTGCCTCTGGACCTTGCACTGCAAAACAAAAAAAATCCTCTGACCTATCATTAATTATCACATCGAAATCCGAAGATTGTAAATTCAACCAATCTAAAATCTTTGTAACCATAGATGCATTAGGAACTAACATGTACTTTTCACTGCTAAATGTGTAAACTATAGTATCATCAATAATTTGACCCTCTTGATTAAGAATATGGCAATAGCGACAATCACCCTTTGAAAGTCTATTCATATCCCAAGTGGTAACATAAGATAAAAATTTCGATGCGTCGTCACCCGAAACAAAAATCTGGCCCATATGTGAGACATCAAATATTCCCACTCTTTCTCTAACTGAATTGTGCTCTGATACTATACTGGTATATTGAATGGGCATGTGCCAACCTGCAAAGTCAACCATCTTTGCCCCTAATTTTACGTGGCTGTCATGTATACTAGTCTCAGCTAAAGGCATTACGTTTCAATAGAGTGGGATGAATAAGGGCTGGGGCGGCAATCTTATTATAGGAACTCTTGTCGAGACAACTGTGGCCAATGATAATGAAGATACTAAATCTGTTGATGAATCTACTGTAAAGAAAGAAAAGAAACCTGATACTGAAAAGAAACCTGATACTGAAAAGAAACCTGATACTGAAAAGAAATCTCAAACAAAAAGTAAAAAAGGTAAAAAAGGTAAAAAAGGTAAGTACCATACGGCTGAACCAACTGAAAATATAAGAGTTACACTGCCATACAAGCCAAAAGGTGAAATGTTTGCTGTTGCTGAAACTTTCCAAGGTGGTTCAAGACTTCAATTGATTTGCGAGGATGGTAAAAGAAGAATGGGAAGAATACCTGGAAAATTGAGAAGGCGAATGTGGGTTCGTGAAAATGATTTGCTGATAGTGGTCCCTTGGTCATTTCAGGATAGTAAAGCTGACGTGAAATTTAGATACACTCCCACACAAACATCAAACTTGAAAAGGAATGGAAAAATACCTGAAATCTTAGATATTTATTAATAAAATGCAAGGTAGAACAGAAAAACTTGATAGGGCTTTGGGAAATGTCAATGCAAATTATGGCCAGGATTGGAAAAAAACTATTGATGACGTTTTCGACGAAGGCACACTAAAAAATTTGCAGCAATTGATTAGTCAAGGAGTAATAAGTACCATAGAAAATGTCATTGCTACTGGTAAAGAAGGAAATGTATTTAGGGCTAAAACACATAGTGGTGAAAACAGAGCTGTGAAAATTTATAGAATAAATACTGCAACTTTTAGAAAACTAGAAAAATATATCGAAGGTGATGCAAGATTTAAAAATAGTGGAAATAGTCCACGTGAACGTATATTTACATGGGCTCAAAAAGAATATAAAAACTTACATTCTATGATGGCTGCAGGAGCAAATGTACCTAAACCATATCATGTCCATAAGAATATCGTTGTTATGCAGTACCTCGGATGGAGATTCAGACCATATCCTACTATTAGGGAGCTACACCCTAAGGAACCAGAACAATTTTTGAACAAATTAAAAAAGTCAATTAAGGCTTATCGAAAACAAAAGCTTTCCCACGGCGATTTAAGCGAATATAATATTCTAAATCGTAGAGAAGAACCATTCATTATAGATGTAGGGCAAGCCGTACCAGACAGTCATCCTCTTTATTCACAACTTCATCAAAGAGATATGAAAAATCTTTATAGATTCTGGAAAAAACTTATAAACAACCTGAAAGAAGAGGATCTAGAAATATGAAATATGTGAGAGTTCCAGCTTCAAGAGTCGGAGCCTTAATTGGACCTGGCGGTAAAACAAAAAGAAAATTAGAAGAATTGAGTGGATGTGAAATAGCTATAGATTCTGATGAAGGATTAGTCGAAATAACCAAAGAAAATGAGAATGATGCTCTCAAGAATCTGCAAATTATAAACACTGCAAAGGCAATTGGACGAGGATTTAGTCCTGAGATTGCTTATCAACTTATTGAAATGGACTATTATTTTGAAATTATAGATATCAGAGACTATGTGGGTCGATCAAAAAAAAGACTAGGGACAATAAGAGGTCGATTAATAGGAAGAAGTGGGAAAACTCGTCATATTATTGAGGATATGACGGGATGTAATCTTGCAATTCAAGGTCACACAGTTTGTATTATTTCAGATTTGGAAGGCCTAGAAGCTGCTAAAGTAGCAATATCTATGGTATTATCTGGTTCAGAACATGGGTCTGTGTACAAATATTTAGAAGGTTTTAGGCGAAGAATGCACTGATTTTCTTAGGTGTTTGATAAAGGTTACTACTTAGTTTTATATATTTGCCCTTTGTGCGCGAAATATAAATTTTTGCAGATTACCTGTAATTATGACGTGATGTGAAATAATGGAAAAAGAAATGTACATGGGAAATAATCAACATGCAAGCTATAGCAATATCTTCAACCTAAGGAGAGGACAACAATGAAAGTTACATTCCTAGGAGTTGGAGAAGCTTTCGATGAGAATAATACTCATACATGTATTTTAGTAGAAGCTGCTGGAAGAAGAATGCTAGTTGATTGTGGAGCTACAGCCCCACCTTCTGTTTGGCATCAATCAAAAAGACCAGATTATTTGGACGGAATATTTATTTCACATTTCCATGCTGATCATGTATTTGGATTACCTGCACTTATGATGAGAATGTGGGAAGACGGTCGAACTAGACCATTCTATCTATTTGGTCCAGTGGGAACTCAAAGAAATGTTGAAAGATTAATGGAAGTCGCATACCACGGTATGGTAGCAAACCTGCCGTTTACACTAAGATTCAGAGAATTGCAAAGATCTCACAGATGGGATGACTGGAATTTAAGAGTAGTTAATACAAGACATACAGTTCAGAATCTAGGATTGAGGCTCGAAGCTGGAAGTCCAACAAAAGTTTTCTGTTATTCAGGAGATGGAATGTTCACACCAACTGCATCCAAACTTTACACAAATGCTGATTTGCTGGTACATGAAGCATATACAAATGATGGTACTGTAAAGAATCCAAGAGGAGAAACCATAACTATTGGAACAAAAACACATTGTTCTTTACAACAATTAGAAAGATTAGATGATATGGCACGCCCAAAGAAAATGGCTCTAATACATTTAAATCGAAAACTCAGAGATGATAAGAAAGACATTCTCAAAAAATACAGGCAAAGAAGATGGATTATGCCTGATGCTGGCGAAGTTATCGAATTGTAATGCATAAATTAGTACAAATTGTAAAATTTGAGTCTGCTAGAAAATTAACAAAAGTTCCTAAAGAACATCCATGTAGCAATCTTTATGGGTTATCATTCAAACTAGAAGTACATATAGAAGGTGAAATGAATCCTGAAAATGGATTTGTAATGGATTTTAGTCATATTGAAGAAGCTGTAATGCCTATTCGTAACAAAATTGATCACAATTATCTTAATGACGTAGAAGGACTTGAAAATCCTACAAGTGAAGTATTAATCAAGTGGATTTGGGATAAGCTTAAACCAAACCTTGATAATCTTACTAAATTGGTACTTTGGGAAAGTGAAGTATCTAGAGTTGAATACAAAGGAGATTAATTTTTCCTTTTCATCACTGAAATTATTGTAATAAATACAATACATCCCAAGAAACTTAATGAATTAAGTAGGCTTTCTTCAGAATCAAAAGATTCTTCAGATAAAGAAACTATTACTTGCACCGATTGTTCATCATATTCACCTTTCGAATCTTCAACCCTCAAAGTTATTATATGCGTACCTTGAGAAAGAATTGATTCTCCAATAATATTGGAAGTTCGCAATATTTCTCCATCCAAACTACTGTACCAAATAAATTCAAGTGAATCATCATCTGGGTCATTCGAACCTTGTGAAGAAAATTGTATTATTTCATCATCCCTAAATTCATCTCCAGATTTTGGAGAGAATATCTTTGAAATTGGAGGATTATTAACTGGTTTTTCTTTAACACTTATATTAATTGAATCTCCAGCGGAAGAGCGTGCACCTTCATCATCTTCTACATTCAAAACAACATCAAAGTCACCCGATTCTTCAAAGTAATATTCCACCCAAGATGTTTCACTCCAATCCGTCTGTCTTCCATCACCAAAATTGAATTGATATTTGACTACTTCTGAATCATCTGTTGAGCTGTTACCTGAAAAAATAATCTTATCACCTACATATAATTCATCAAGATTTGAAGTTAAATATGCTGTAGGTCTGCGATTTGAACCTTCATTAGTAACTTCTACATCAATAGAAAAGACTGAAGAATATGTGTAACCATCAAATGATCGAGCTTCAACAGTATATCTACCATTCAAGTCATTACTAGAATTCCAAGACCAGGCCCAATTCTCAAAACCATTAGCCCTTTCCCAATCATTAGGCAATAGTCTTACTTCTACATATTCTAAATTAACATTATCACTAGCACTTCCTTTAACAACAACAATTCCGGAAACTATTTCATTCTGATCAGGTTCATTAATGAATACAATGGGTGGTTGTTGATCAGTAAATTCAGAAACAGTAACATCCACTGAAAAATAATTGTTGGATTCTACTTCATCCTGTGGAACTACTGATATTATTTCAATAGACAATTCATGATTACCTTTTACAGCAATCCACCCTGTTTGAACATTAAATGCCTCATTTGAATTTAATCTATCATCGACAATTACAGATTCAAAAATATCATCATCATTGTAAAAATTCAACTGATATTCTCTCGCAGGGCCAGATCCCTGGTTAACAACACGTGCTGTAATTGGTATTACCTGCCCTTCCAAAAGATTATCTGAGATTGTTACCTCTTCGATGTAAAGATCTGGAAGGTCTGTAAAAGAAGCAATTGTAAAATTCTTCGTACTTCCAAACATATCATTAATAGAATAATAAACTGTCAATGAAATCGCTTCATCAAAGTCTGGAGCTTTTATATCAAACTGAAAACGAGGAAAACTATCTATTGAATTACCTGCTGAAACTGAACCTGTAAAATTGAAATTAGCCTCCAACACCCATTTACCATTTTGTTCATACACTGAATTCATACTGTTTTCTGAACTAATTCCTGAACCTTCGCCAGAATCAAGGAAAAAAGTATCCGGTTTTGGCCAATTGCTTGAATAGGTAGCTAAAATATTAACATTATCTGGTAAATCATCTCCCTGAATGAAATTATTAATTGTTCCTCCATCCTTTCCTCTGTTAGTATATTCTGTCTTAGTATAAGTCATAGAAGCCTCAAAAGTTTCACTCGTTTCTGACTGAATGCCAGTATTCCCAGACAAATCAGTACTTTTCAAATTCATTGAACGTGAAACTGCACCAACTAATTCGACGGTACCCCATCCATAGCAATTATTTGGAGAGTATAGCTCTCCACAATCAATATCTAAAGGGACTTTGTGATCACTTGTTTCTCTAAGAATCTGCTTTACATAATCTGTACTTGAAGTAGGACTAATATTCGGATTAGCCTGAATCATAAGTGCTGCTACTCCTGCAACATGGGGTGTAGCCATGGAAGTTCCTGAATAAGATACATACCCATCACCTGAATTTGCTTGAGCTGACATTATTGCACCTCCAGGAGCCATAACATCTGGCTTCATCCGACCGTCTCCCGTAGGTCCTCGACTAGAATAAATCTCTCTAGAATGATCATCATTTACTGATCCTACTGTTATTGCTTTAACACTATCACCAGGATATGAAACTGAACCTGGATGTGCTGCTAAACCCAAATTTCCGTTACCAATAGCAACAACGGTAACAATACCGGCCTCAACTGCTACATCTAAGGCTTGAGAAATAGAGGAACCTCCATTATTAGTTGCTCCAGGGATTACAACAGGGCCTCCTAATGACAAAGACATAACGTCTATCGAGAATCTATCTTTATTTTCTATTGTCCAATCAACTGCTCTAAGCAAATCACCCTCATCCCCCGAACCTCCGTCTAAAGCAATCACACCCACTAAATTTGCCTGGGGTGCAACGCCTGCATACTGTCCACTAGGTCCTCCAGTTCCTGCAGCTATACCTGCACAATGAGTACCATGACTTCCTGAATCATGAGGTTGCTCATCGGGGTACTCTTTGTCAGTATTTGCATTATAAAATCCAAGCATACCATTTGAATCAATAGCTATTTTTGGATCATATGTTGATGAAATATCATCTAAATCATCCAATGACTCATGGTCGAAATCAACCCCAGTGTCCAATATAGCTATTGTTGTATCTTCCCCCTTAAAACCAAAATCATCCCAGATCTCACTAGTGCCTATAGATTCAACACTATTATCTAATGTCGGATGAAAAAGAACATTTGCCTCCAACCATTCTAAATCAGGCAAATTAACTACCTCAGGAACTTTCTCCATATCTATGATAAATCCGAAAGTATCGAACCTATCAAAACTCGAAGTAATAACACCACCTATACTTGTAACAAAATCATGATGTTTAGAATCCAAGTCTGAAACTCTTGCAAATAAATCAATCTTTCCTTGAGGTGAGTTGACCAAACCCAATTCCTCTGATAAAGAACTATCTGAATAAACAATTTCCAATCTGTCATCAACTAAATGAAGATGTGATAAGGGAATTGGCTGAGTTTCTTCGGATGGTTGAGCAAATGGAAGAAATAAATTTAATAAAAAAATTACTAAAAATATCTGTGCTATGATTCGGGACAACAGATACTCATTAAGAATCCATTAAAAGAATATGGCGCCCAGGCTGGGATTCGAACCCAGGTTTGAAGCTCCGCAAGCTTCCGTGATTCCAAGCTACACT
>Ga0208639_1002437_pt1 | contig 10902 bp, 11 predicted proteins | sample ETNtaG_33_FD_185772 | JGI IMG/M metagenome (GOLD analysis project Ga0208639, IMG submission 185772) | Marine microbial and viral communities from oxygen minimum zone, Eastern Pacific Ocean - ETNP201310SV76 (SPAdes) (version 2) | ecosystem: Environmental > Aquatic > Marine > Oceanic ...
AAAACAGGTGGTTTTTCGAAGTTGTAACTGGGGGGCGGTGATGTGGTTGCCCATTCAAAGGTTGAACCATTCCAAGGATTGTCCCCTGCAATTTCTCCCAATTTCAAACTACGCATGAAATTCCAAGCAAAGATACACTGTGCTATGAAAACGATTAGTGAACCTATAGTGGCCAATAATTGTTCAGTTGCCCATCCTGCACTTTCCTGGTAGACATATATTCTTCTTGGCATATCCCACAATCCAAACAAAGGAATAAATGTCAAATTGATACCAATAAATGTCAACCAAAAATGCCACCAACCTAGTTTTGCATCAAGCATTCTACCGAACATTTTTGGATACCAATAGTAAAATCCAGCGAGTGTCATTACTGCTACAGATCCCAAAGTATAGTGGAAATGAGCAACTAAAAAGTAAGTCCCTCGAAGTTGTACATCCATTGCTACGCTTGACAGATACACGCCAGTGACACCTCCAATTAGGAAGATTCCAATTGCTCCTATGACAAAGGCGAGTGGAAGTTTACTAAAATCAGGTTTTGACTTGTAAAATGTAGCCAACAGACACAGATAGATTAGTCCGAAGGGGACACTGACAAGTTCAGTCCCGATAGTCTCAATCTTACGGAATGTGGGGTCAATTCCCGTGATGAACATATGGTGTGCCCATACCAGTACACTGATGACTGACGCAACTGCCAAGGCCCAGATGATGATACGTTTTCCATAGAGGGTTCTTTTGACCATAGTGGGTACAATCTCCATTGCCATCCCTAGTCCTGGCAATAGAACCACGTAGACTTCGGGATGGCCAAAGAACCAGAAAATGTGTAGCCACCAAGTCGTACCATCAATTGAAGGGTCGAAGAAAAGGGTGTTGAAAACACGATCTCCAACCAACATCAATACTGCTCCAAGTAGAGCTGGGAAAATTACCAGCATCAAAATTACAGTGAAAAGAATATTCCAAGTGAACATTGGCATGTCCTTCAGCGACATGCTTGGGATCCTACATCTGAGAATTGTCACAAGGAAATTGACTGTACTTGTACTGACAGAGAGGATGAGTAAAACAAGTCCCGCTCCCGCTAGAGAAATTCCAGCACCAGGACTATACTCCATACTTGTCAATGGACTGTAGAATGTCCACCCGGCATCTGCTGCACCACCAAAGAAAAATCCAGATGCAGCCGTCATTCCTCCGAATAATAGCGTCCAAAACGATAATGCATTCAATCTAGGGAAGGCCATATCATCAGCACCAATTTGTAGTGGAACAATGTAATTTGCAAAAGCAAATGACATCGGAGATACGGCAAACAAGACCATTACTGCGCCATGCATTGTGACTGCTTCGTTGAACAACCCCCCTGTCATGAACTCATTATCTGGGACAATCAATTGTAATCTAATGAGTACCGATAGTGCCAATCCAATCAAGGCAAAGAGAATCGTTGTCCATAGATACAACAGTCCAATGTCCTTGTGATTTGTCGTTGTAGTCCAATGGCGAATTTCTGCAAGGCCCCAACCCAGTTTTTTCCATAGAATAAGTGCTACAGTCAGAACAATGGCCAAAATTAGGCCTACAATCAGATACCAAGCGATCCCATCTAAACTGAACGAAGGGCCACCAACGTAATTTTGCCCATTGGTTGTCAGTGTCGTACTTCCCCAAAGGTCTTCATTATCTGCATGGCCATCCCCATCAACTGCATTACCATATGCAATGAATTCTATTGATTTGGTATCATCTGTTGGGGCAATCCATTGTAATGTCCAGTTTCTCTGATCATTTCCTTCTGCAGTATGTCCTGCTTCTCCATTGTCTAGAATTTGAGTCAAATTATCGATTGATTGGAATTCTCCTAATTGTGTAGAAATAAAGAATCCACCTGCATTTTCTCCAGAAATTTCAGGACCACCATCAATACTGATGTTTAGGGTGTAAATTTGACCTCCAGCAAATGTTTCGGGCAATCCTTCTACTGTCACAATTACATCACTAGATGATTCACTGTTGTGGCATGTACATCCATTATTGACACTATCTCCTCCAATTCCAGTCGGTAGTGCAACGAATGATGGAATTGCAATTACAGAAATCAATAGTACAATGCCCAGGGCAAAAATTGAATTTCTCTTCATGCATCCACCTCCCCTGAATACCATGTGTCAAATTCAACCTTTTCCATCACCAATAACTCTCCCATCATTATGGCATGATCATCTCCGCAAAGTTCGAAACATCGCACTGGATACAACCCAGTTTCCTCAGCATGAATCCAACCAGTATTCGCCCGACTTGGCAACGCATCAATCTTAATTCGATGTTCGGGGAGTGCAAATGAATGGAATACATCACCACTTGTCACTTCAAAGACGATTGGGACATCAACTGGAATTCTAAGGGGTTCATTTTCGACACTAGTATATTCTATTCCATTCGGATATTGATATTTCCAATAATATTGGTACCCTGTAACTTTGATTGTAAATGATTCATCTGTTTCATATTGCTCATGTTTCTCAAAGAAATCAATGGAATCAAAGGTCACACTCGATAATAACAGTAGGAACAATGTGATGACGATTGAAATTGCATATGCGACTTTCTTGTCCCCTCTTTCAATGGGAATTACGCCAAGTTTTGCAACATCCCCTGGCTCTTCATCTTGGGTTGTAGATAACATCCAAAAGAACCAGAGAAAAATTCCCAAAGTGATTGCACTACCTAGTCCCCAATACAATGTGAACAATTTGTCATAGACATCAGCATGTTCTCCGGTGCCCCCTAGGCCTTGGAACCAATTGAAAATACCAGCAAATGTCGATAGTAGAAGCAATACCCCGAAAAATAGTGCTGCCATATAACGTCGATTAATCATTAGATCACCTCCAAATATACAATGAGATAAAGCAAAATCCAGATTACATCAACGAAGTGCCAATACCATCCGATTGCATGTAATGATTCATGTCGGTTTGGCAAAAAATACCCTTTCTGGATGAGCGTCCAAGAAACAATGAATCCAATTACTCCGAGAAGAACGTGTAGTCCATGTAAACCTGTTAATGCAAAAAATGCTGTTCCGTAAGCATGAGAGTCCCAAGTGAATGCTGCGTGAGAGTATTCAAAAATTTGAATTCCAAGGAATATCAGGCCGAGTAATATTGTTGCAGCAATGAGAGATTTGGCTCGCTTCACATTTCCTTTTCCGAGATTCTGAATTCCTTTATGGGCAATAAATCCAGAGCTAATTAATACGGCTGTATTCAATGTAACCAATGATAAATTATGAGAAACACCTTCTGCAGGCCAAGTGCCTCCAACGGCCCCTTCCCATGATACAGTATGCCACTTTGCCCAAAACCAATAAGCGAAGAAAGAAGCGAATACAACAACTTCAGTTACAATAATCCATATCATTGCCCAACGTGAATTATTCCATTCTCCTTCAATTGGTAATGTCCGATGTTTCCATTGCTTAACATCCTCTTTTACCCAGTTGAAAATAGAGAAAATTAGAAGTGGAACTCCAAGAAAAGCCAAGGGGAGAATCAGCAAGCCACCTAGGCAGAGAGTAATTGCAAGGGCCAATAGAATTGGTGCCATACTTGAATGAATTTCACCCGAATGATTCTTTGTTGGAATTTTTTCTAGTGCATTGGAGGGACTGGTCTCTGCCATGCTGGTCGCATTGTAGATGATTCCAATACGTCGTGCCCGAACATGTTTGGATACCATACATCTCGAGACAGCCTCACATGTTCGGAGACATACGCAATATGGATGGGCCTATCCAACAACTGTGTCCGAAGATAAAGTGGCATTATTTGTTCCTGTAATCGGAGTTCTTCTGGCCTTGATTCTGGCCATGTCTCCTCAATTATTGCTTTCTAATTCAGCAATTGATCCACTCATTACTCGAGACGACCTCACCTCTGAACAAATACATTCATTGCGAGAAATTGGATTTGCTACACTTCCCTCAGAGGTGAATGAAGGGTTGCCAGCAATCCATTTGATCGAAAAAGTGGATGGCAATCTAATCATCGCAGGGACTTGGGCGGGGGAATTTCATTTCAAAGACCATTCTGTATTTGTCAGTGAAGGGGCAAGAGATGTATTTCTTGCCAAATTAGATGTTTTTGGAAATTGGTCATGGGTTCACACTTTTGGGGGTTCAGGGGAGGATAGTGTTGTCAGCCTTGAAAGCCAGGGTAGTGAATGGGTCCTGAGGGGGCGTTTTTATGACACATTTTTCGCAGACGACCATCAACTTTACAGTGATTCTAAATGGTCAGCCAATGCTTTCCAGGTCAATATTGAAGGAAATAGTGTACAAAATCTGTGGCATTATGATGAAGCCTTACTTCCATTGCCAATTGAAGGAGTTTGGTGTGGATACAGATGATTACGGCCAATCCCGAATTTGTTCGGGAATCTGTTTACCATGGCAATTGACTGTGCAGATTCATGGAAATCGATTTACACACGCTTCGAAAAGCAAGTCATCAACAAGCAATAAAAGCAGCTCTAATGCATGATTATTGGGCTATCATTGTCAGCGCAGGTGAGGGTGCTAGTATCTCAATTGAGGCTGCAAAGCGATTAATTGAATTCGGGAAAACGGTTCACTTTGTTTGTCCAAAGTGCGCGATGAATGGAGAAAAAATACTTGGTCAAGAGGTGTTTTCTAGCATTGATAGCATAGATTCTGAAGTGGAAATAATCTGCATGAATGGCAATCTAGATATTTGGTTGACATTATCTGAAATAGGTCAACGTATGGAGTACTTTGGTGATGTGAAAGCAGTTTGGCTAGGTCCAAATTTGGGCACTGTGCGTTGGGCTGAAGATGCCCACGATTACGGGATTGCAGTAGTAATGGGTGAAAACATCCTAGATGTAATTTAATTTCAAACCCCGGATTCGTACATGTTCGGGGAAGAAGTCAGGTTGGGTGCAATATGTCCCCCTTCATGATGTCTCAAAAAGTGCACCATAGAATCCATCAGTACGCTGATGAAATTAGACTTGCAATGAAAGAAGGTTTGACTGGATCGAATCTTGTCGAACGTGTAACTCAATTAAAGAAAAAATTACTTTCACAACCCATTAACATTTCAATTGAAAGCGAGCAATATAGTAATGGGAATTATGGTCGACTTCTCCTTCATCAAGATGAAGAATTCGAATTTATTGTTGCTGCAATGTTTTGGCCCCCGGGTAGTACCTCTCCTATCCATGACCATGGGACTTGGGGCGTTGTTGGGGTGGCTGAAGGAATGCTTGATGTCACAAAATTTGATCGTTTAGAAAACGAACCAGAACCAATTCTATTCAGCCGCCCCACAATCCGTGCATTTCCAGGAATGGTAGACACAGTTAATCCTCCTCACGATGAAATTCATTTAGTTGCAAACCCCTCAAAGGATTCGATTACAATTAGTATTCACACGTATGGGAAACTGATGATTACACATAATGTGTTTGATATTAAATCAGGGTTAGCTGAAGAGCGAATGCTTCCTCAACTCACTTACCCGAGAATCTAGGTGTTCGCCTCTCGACATATGATGCAATACCTTCTTTGGCATCTTCAGATTGGAAAAGATCAGATTGCAATTCACGTTCAAGTGCCAGATGATATTCCAAAGGTATCTCAAGTCCTGTCTGAACACTTCGCTTGATATTTCCAATGGCTTTTGCTGCAGCCAATGGTAGTGTAAACTGACCAGCATAATCCAAGACATCTTGTCGGAATTCATCCAACGTCATACTGTCATACAGATCATGAACCAAATTCATATCTTGAGCTTCTTCAAAGGAGAATTTTCGACCGGTGACCATGATTTCCATTGCTCTTGCCTTTCCAACCAATCGAGAGAGACGAGCAGTTCCACCAGTACCGGCTAGAACACCGAGGGCAACTTCGGGCAAACCAATCTGGAAGTTACCCTTCTTTGCAATTCGGATATCTGCTGCCATGGCAATTTCCAAGCCACCACCAACTGTGTGTCCATTCAATGCAGCGATGACCAATTTTGGTGTCTGCTCAAGACGAGATAGTGTCTCATTTGCATGTAGACAGAAGAAATACTTGTATCGGGGAGTTAAACTGTTGAGATAATTGATACTAGCCCCAGCCGAGAAAAATTTGTCACCATGTCCAGTCATTAAAATCACACTAACATCACCATCAAAGCGAGCGTTCAAGATTGCTTGATCGATATCTTCCCACATTTCTCGGGTGTATGTGTTCACTGATGTTTTTCCTTCAGCAAGTGGTTTACCATCCGAATCTGAGATGAGTTCGATTACGGCAATGCCGTTGTCTGTTACGCCATAATTGACGAGGCTGTTGGGCATGGCTTCCATGGTGGGCCAATTGGTCATATCATTGCCGAATGACAGCAGGCATATCAAATCGCCGCCGTAGGCGGCTTATCCAATCAGAGGCGCTTCTCTGAGGATACGAATTGCCGTTGGCCATCTACAACGTGCAAAATTTCGGAATGCACAGCGACACGATTTGGGCCTAGGAACTCAACGCCTGGAAGATAACCTGAACAAACTCCAGAAGCCACGAAAATAGCATCATCAGAAGTACACAGTTCATCCCGTCCCCAAATACGGTCCACATCGTCTCCAACCATCTCTGCAGCACGTCTTGTGTGGTCTTCGTTTGTTGTGACCAATTGCCCCTCGAAATGGCCGCCGAGGCCACGTAGTGCAGTTGCAGTGATGACCCCTTCGGGGGCCGCTCCAATTCCCATCAGCATATCCACATCCGAGTTGGGATCAGCAGCATTGAGTGCTGCAGATATGTCCCCATCTCCAATCAGTGGAACGCTGACATCCAATGCCCGCAATTCTTTGATGAGTTGTTCGTGTCGTGGACGATCCATAACCACGACTTTGAGTTCGGAAGGTTTCCTATCTAGAGCCGAACATGCCGCTTCAATATTCCAATCGGTTGAGGCCTCAAGACTTAGAATACCATTCAATTCAGGGCCGCCTGCGATTTTGTCCATATAGCAGTCTGGCGCATGTAATAGCGCTCCACGCGGAGCCGCAGCAAGAACGGCAATCGCATTGGGTGAATCGGTGGCACAATTGTTTGTACATTCTAACGGATCGACAGCAATGTCGATTTGAGGTGCTCCCGCCACCCCTTGTAGGCATCCGAGTGGTTCTCCGATGTACAACATTGGCGCATCGTCCCGTTCGCCTTCACCAATGGCAACCCTGCCATCAAATGGGACTGAATCGAAAACCGCTCGCATTGCTTCTACTGCAGCCCCATCGGCCTTTTTCCGCTCCCCCTTGCCACGCCATTTTGCTGCCGCAATCGCGGCATCTTCACAGGCTCGAAGGAAGTAGTCTGCGAGGTCAGACGTACTCGACATGAGACACGCGACAACGAGGGGGTTCTCAATCCTGCGCCTCATCCTTGCGCTTTTCTAAGACGCGTATATCACGAATTTTTGTGGCTGGATATTGTCCATCCAAATCTTTCTCAAGAGACTTAACCATGTCCCAAGCGCACAATAGGCCTGTTGAAACACCACAAAGAGCTTCCATTTCCACCCCTGTCTTCCAATGCGCACTCACACGAACCGTACAGCGCAGAGCATTGTCTTCCCAATCCCAACTTACCGAACACCCTTCGATTGGGATGACATGGCAGTGGGGGATTGATCGAGGAGTTTCTTTGACGGCTTGAATAGCTGCAACCATACTCGCTTCCAATACATCCCCCTTGGGCACCAATCCATTGCGAATCGCATCGGCAGAATCGCTCGAAAGTTCGAGAACGCCAGTCGCGACCGCGGAGCGGGCAACTATCGGTTTGTGTCCGACTGGAACAATTGCATCTGTCAACCGAGCCCCTCCTTCCAATGCGCACCATCGGCGCGTACTTCTTTCTTCCACAGGGGGGCTTGGGCTTTCAGTTCGTCGATGAGCCAGGAACACGCTTCGAACCCTTCTCGACGATGGATACTCGCAACATGGATGCACACAATATTCTCACTAGGTAAGACGACACCAGTCCGATGACTCATCGCAATACTGCATACTCCAAATTGCTCTATGGCCTGATTTGCAAGTCCATGAAGAACTTCAGGTAATTTTTCAGTCCACGCATCAAATTCAAGGTGACGAACTTCAACTCCATCGTCAATTCCGCGCGTCAATCCAAGGAAGGAGACAATGCTACCACATCCCTCTGTGTTCATCTTTGAACGCAGTGCATCGGAGTCTAGAGAGTCCGCTGCATTTTCAATCAATATGTGTCCCATACACTCCTCGCCGGCCTACAATTGGCAAATCCCGCACTGCGTTCATGAGGATTCCGCACAATCGCCTAAATACTCCAACACGAGGCCCAACCATGGCCGATGCGTTCAGAGAGAAGGCAACTCCGGGAGTTGTCCCTGCGCTTCAGTCGGGTCCTTCTCATGACCGTCCGATTTTCGATGGGACGATTTTGAATGTCATCGATGATTTGTGCGTTGGTTGTTCTTACTGTCTAATGGCTTGCCAAGATGATGCCTTGGTCGTGGAAGGACTCTGTGAAGTCATACACGACAATTGTACGGATTGTCTCCGTTGTCTAATGTGGTGTCCAACGGGTGCCCTGGTCTACTCCTGAGGCTGAATCATGTCTGAAAAGAAACGTGTCGTCGTCATTGGCAGCGGCATTGGAGGATTGACTTCAGCCGTCAAGTTGGCCCATACTGGGAATTACGATGTTCAGGTCTTCGAACGCCTCTCTTTTGCCGGAGGCCGCTTCACGCAACATGACCACGACGGGTATGCGGTTCCAACCGGCGCAGTCCATATGGTGCCTCATGGGATGAAAGGCCCATTTGCCAAGATGATGCTCGGTAAGAGGAGTAAAGGTGGATTGGAACTAGGTCGCCACGGTGTTGAGTTTCTCCCATCGATGAAATTCGCGTGCCGCAACATCAACGGAGTTCATCAAGGTTCGAATGGGCCGATGGAAATCATGCGTTGGTTCCCCTTCAAAGACACCCTGAATCTACCGAGGCTTCTCCTCGCGCGCGCGAAAAAACCTGCAGGCCCGGGTGAAACTCTCGATGGTGAAACTTGGATGCGCCAGCGTTTCTCTGACCCATTCGTGGATTTCCTTGACGCCTTCATCAATTTCGCTGCAAGTGTCCGCTTCTATCAGATGCCGGCATCGACCACGATCCGAATGATTCAGAACTGTTTCTGGTCAGACCGTCCCCATGTGCCCAAAGGGGGTTGCAAATCGGTTATCGATGCCCTTCGTAAAGAACTCAAACAGCACAAGGGTAAACTGAAACTCAGCCATGAGGTTACTGAGATTATTCCAGGGGATGAAGAGGCAGCGACCAAGGGACATCGTTTCGCTGTGGGCATCCGTCGACGTGGGCGCGAAGATGCGACTTGGATTGGCGCTGATGCAATCATCCACAATGGTGGGCATCCAAACTTACTCGACACCCTTTCTGACGATTTCCATATCGAACATGAAATCCGTGATCGAATCAACAAAACTCAAGCTGCTGGTGGCATCGGATTTGTCTTTGGTTTAGACAATGAAATTCCTCATCAGGATAGCGGCGTTACAATGCTACCCGGTCTCAGTAGAGTTGGTGGTTATGTGATTCCTACCTTTTCTGATCCGTCATTGGCCCCCAAGGATCGTCACATGATGATTACACACCAGTATGTGCCCAAATCTGACATCAAGGCCGAAATCAAGCGTGGGCGCGAAGAATTGTATTCCTCCCTTCCTTGGCTGGAGAAACACGGTGAAGAGATTGCAGTGCATTCCTATCATCGTAATTGGCCATGTAACCGTACACCACAGGGTGCCGAACTGCCAAGTGACGTGGGAATTGATGGTATCCGATTGGTTGGCGATGGAGTCAAGGGTCATGGTTGGATGATGATTGAGGGCGTCACTTCAAATGTGCCTGCTGCATTGCGTGGAATTGAAAATTCTCTGCGCAACTAATCTGAATTTGTGCAGGTTCTAGCGTTGTGCCCCGTTTCCCCACATATTCTGCACGCACGAGTTCCCCGCATTGCGATTCTTCTGCTACGCTTCTCAGCAGCCGCAGGGTTGATTGAGGGGCATGTTCGTAGGTTGTGACCAATTTCTCCACAGGCTGAGCAAACCCTCGTCTGATCCACTCTGCGTTTGCGTTTGACCACTCGTTCAGGATGTAGAATCGAACAGGTCTGGATGTTGTGTCCCTCCTCTTGACAATGGGAACAAAGTCGCAGGCCTTTACGCCGTTTTCGTTTACTTTTTTCTGGATGTAGAGTCGGACAAGTCCTGGTATTGTGTCCCAATTTTCCACAAGCACTGCAAATACGTCTCCCATCCTTGCGTGGAGATTTATCTCGCAATTCCCGACGCGCTGCACCCACCGGATTTTCCTGTGGACAGGTTCGCGAGTTGTGTCCCGGATCCCCGCAGATTACACATGAACGCGAAAACCGATTCCGTTCTCGGAGATTGCGTCGATTGGCGGCCTCGGGATTTACTTCTGGACACGTTCTCACATTGTGGCCGGCTTGACCACAAGAAGCACACACACGCCCGACTTTCGCCACGCAGTCACTTTCACTGTTCGATTTATGATGCTATTGTTTTGTTGGAAATTATTGATTATTGGCGATGTTGTCTCAACGGTGGTTTGAAGGAGGTTTACCACATCCCCAGTCCATGGACAGAGCCCTTCTTGAAGCAACAGCAGCCAAACTGGTGGCGCCCGGAAAAGGAATTCTCGCAGCAGATGAAAGCAATGGAACAATGTCGAAGCGCCTTGAAGGCGTTGGCTTAGAATCCAGCGAAGAAGCACGCCGTGCCTACCGAGCAAACCTGTTTGC